>Ga0209368_1000049_pt1 | contig 217984 bp, 191 predicted proteins | sample EBPBio242008_DNA_FD_185862 | JGI IMG/M metagenome (GOLD analysis project Ga0209368, IMG submission 185862) | Wastewater treatment Type I Accumulibacter community from EBPR Bioreactor in Madison, WI, USA - Reactor 1_4/24/2008_ DNA (SPAdes)... | ecosystem: Engineered > Bioreactor > EBPR >... | reverse complement strand
CAAAATGGTGTAAGGAATATTCATCCGAACACTTGTATCGTAACCAACTACTTTTGGAGTAGGAATTACCGATACTTTTACGGTACCTGAGGTATCAGGACAAGTAGTTCCAGATTTTGCGATGACCGTGAAAGTTGTTGTTGTATCAGGACGAGCTTTAATGCTAGAAGACAAAGAGTCACTAATTCCTTTTGTGGGAGACCACAAAAATTGCTGAGCATTAGAATTTGCAATTAGTATTGCCGAATCAACCGAGCAAATAATTGTATCTTTTGATAAGGCGAAATCAAGTTTTCTATCAACCTGAACATTAATGGTATCTCGAGCAATACAACCGTTATCGCTTGTGGCTGTAAGATAGTATTCACCACTCTGAGCCATTTGAATTTTATTGATGGTCAAAGATTGGTTTAATTGACTAATTCCATTTCCTGTCCACAAATAATTAATAGTTGGATTTTCGGATAGTATTCCAACTCTTAGATTTGAACCTTCGCAAATCTTGTAAGGAGAACTGAATTGTTGATTTTTAGGAGTTGGTCTTATTTCTAGGGTTGTAGTAGAAGGCAAATGTACACAAGAACCTAAGGTAACGATTAACGTATAAACACCACCCGAATTTACTTTGGTAGTAAAGGAAGGGTTTTGCTCAGTAGAGCTAAAACCGCCGGGGCCAGTCCATCTGTAAGTGGCACCAGGCACTGAAACAGCCGTAAGTTTAGCCAAATTATCTACACACAATGGGCCATTATTACCAACTGGAGGGCCTGGAGGTACTGGATCGGCCAATTTAATAGGACCATAGAATGGAGCACTTTTGCATCCATTGGCATTAACCACTACAAAGTTTGCATAGCTTCCTCCCCCTAACCCTGCAATGGTATAAGATTTTGAAGCATTTGTAGTGACAGAAAGACTATTGGGAATACCATCTTTGTCATAGTTAAGCGTGTACGTTGTGTTGGGCGAATCTGTAAAAATAGTAAGAGTTCCATCAGCAACTCCACAAACAGTAGGATTCGTAAACGTAACAGAATCTATTTTGGGTAATGCACGAGTAATGACCAATATTGAATCTCTATCACTTTCACAAAGCCCACTACTTAATTGGCTTACGTAATAATATTTCGACCCTACAATATTGGTTAATGGCGTTATTGAAGTGAGTGGTACGCCGCCAGTTTTTGTTGTGTACCACCTAAGAACAGAACCACCTGTTGGTGTTGCTGTTAAGGGTGCCGCGGGATCATACTGGCAATAATAAAGTGGGGAAGATACTATTGGTTTGTTAGGATTAATTATTGGGACAATTGTAATTTTAATAGGATCGATGGGGCAGGCCAAATTTGTTGCTGTAGCAGTGTAAGTAATTACAGATGTACCTACAGTAGCTTTGATACTTGAGCCGAGGGTATCAGAAAGTCCGGTTTTGGGTGTCCATTTCCAGCCATAATAGTCACCATCTACAATTTCCAAATCCAATATGTCCCCATTACACGCTATCAGGGTATCTCCGGATGGGTATGGAACACCATCTACAGCCATTTCTGGCTTCAAGTCTTCGAATGCAGAATCAACATCAGCCGTACTTAATACATAGGCATAGGAAAGTTTAGTGCTATCTCCTGCTTCCAAAGAGTCTATTTTAAAAACAATACCAATACCACAATCGTTGTTATAATTACTATCAACAGTAAAAATTGCATTAGTAGTACCAATACCACTATACAACTTGCTCAAGGAGTCGGTAGGTGTAAGCCCACCAATAACAATATAAGGCTTGGCTCTACAATCTCTTGAAGCAAGACCCAAATAAGCCTTTATTGACGAAGTACCAATTCCAGTCACTAGTGTCTTATTGTCGGTGCTAGGTAATGCAAATACTATTTTATTATCCGTAACAAATGAGCCACCACCTGGTGTAGGCACTTCTTGGTCTGGGTCAACAGTACGATTGTAATAAAAATTGTACAAGGTCGAAGTGCCCGTATTAGTTAAGGTCACTGTGGTTGTAAAAAATAATTTATCCTTTTTTACTTTCGTTACTGCTTTAATAGAAAGAGCACCTAATGTACCTTCCCAAGTACCTTGGGTGATACCTCCTACCGAACTGTAATCTGTACAAGCACCAGAAAGCCCGCCTGTCATTGATGTCCCCCCTGAGCCGCGCCAAGCTTGGGCCCAAGTGCCATTTAGTTGCATATCCCACCCTTCTTGGGGCGAACCGGGCAGAAAATAATCGCCAATATAATTAGGCGTTCCTGCTGCCCAACCATCTTTGCCGGGGTCAGATACAAAACCCAATAGATTGCCAACACCACGAGGATGATAACCAGCGGGAGCATCATTTTCCGTACCAAATGCTCCATTTTCAGCAATACCTACTTCGACATAATCTCCTTGAAGAAAAAGTTCCGAACTTACGAGTTGAGCATTTGCCTTACCCAATAAAGACAAGAGAGCAAGTCCTAATAGAGAAATGGAACGTAAAATAATTTTCATGATTTCTATTTTTCTAGTTTCAATTAAACAGTTTGTTGGAGCTGCACCCACAAATTATTGTAACAATTTTACGAAAATAAATTAACAAATTACATTAGTTAACCCGAAATATTTTCGAAATCGTAAATTTAACCCCCAAAAGAAAAACAAGCAATTAGACTCTAGTTAGATACTTCCCGTTCTGCCACCATCTACAGGAATACTAGTACCATTGACATAGGCTGCGGCAGGAGATGCAAGAAAAGCGACCATCGAGGCGATTTCTTCGGGTAAGCCAAAGCGGCCGGCAGGAATTTCAGCTAGCATTTCTTCGGTCACTTCATCTTTTTCCGCGCCCGTTTTTGCAGCTTTATTTTCGATAATACTACTCAAGCGACCTGTGGCCGTAGCACCCGGCAATACATTATTGACCGTAATACCAAACTGCCCCAACTCATTGGCCATCGTTTTGGCCCAAGAGGCTACCGCACCGCGGATAGTATTTGAAACGCCCAAGCCCTTTAATGGAATTTTTACAGAAGTAGAAATAATGTTGATGATGCGGCCATAAGCAGCCTCCTTCATTGCCGGAATAACTAAAGTGCTGACAATATGATTGCAAATGAGATGTTGGTTAAATGCAGCCAAAAAAGCATCAGTGCTTGCCGCACTGGCAAGGCCTGCTGCAGGCCCACCTGTATTGTTGATTAAAATATGAATTGGGTTGTGCGTAACGAAATGAGTGACTACAGAACGCACTTGCTCCGGTTGGCTATAATCCGCTACTAAATATTGGTGCTTTTGCCCTTTTGATTGGTCTAACGTTTTAATGGCCTCTTCAAGTGCCTTTTGGTTGCGTGCAATTAAGGTGCAATTGCAGCCCAATGATGCTAGAGCCTGAGCTGAAGCGAGTCCTATACCTTGTGTACTGCCCGCTACAAGGGCGTTTTTATTACTTAAGTCGAGTGATAACATAGCACAAAAATAACGTTTAAACTTGAATGAAAAATTGAAAAAGGTAGGTCGATGTGCTATCTTCGCAAGTTTGGAGGTTTATATATGGATTTGAAAATTGAGGCCAAACAAACAGTAATATTGGCCTTGCCCATCATCTTTGGCGAATTGGCGCAAATGGCGTTGCATTTACTAGATACAGCGATGATTGGTGCCATTAGTCACGTACAGTTGGCCGCTGCATCTTTGGTATTGAATGTATTGGGTATCCCTTTTGTTTTGGGTATTGGTATGACAATGTCCATTGCGCAAACAGTTTCGATGGCACAGGGGCAAAATGACAATAAAAAAGTATCGCATTATTTGTTTAACGGCTTCTGGATGTGTGCTATTTTTTCGGTGCTCATTGCGCTTAGTCTGTATTTGGGTAAAAATGTGATTTTGCACCTTGGGCAAGACCCCGAAGTGGCACGGCTGGCAATTCCTTTTCTGGAAGTAATGAGCTTGTCGCTGATACCGATGTTGTTGTTTATGGCGCTCAAACAATTTACCGACGGGCTGCAACATACGCGCACAGCAATGGTCTTGAGCATTTTGTCTTTACCTATAAATGTATTTATCAATTGGCTTTTGATTTATGGCAATTGGGGGTTTCCGCGTATGGAAATGATGGGTGCTGCTTATGGAACGCTCATTACCCGCAGCTTCATTTTTGTGGCTTTGGGCCTTGTGGTGCTGCGTCATAAATTGTTTCGGAAATATATTGCTGTGCGCAAAAATCAATGGTATTTTAGTGCAGCAACATTCAAAGAATTGTTGAAGATAGGCGTGCCCAGTGGCTTACAGATAGGTATGGAGGCAGGGGCATTTGTAGTGTCGGGAATAATTATTGGCACCATAGGTGTGGTAGAACAAGCGGCGCATCAAATAGCGCTAAGTTGCGCAGCTTTTACTTTTATGGCCTCAATGGGCTTGGCACAAGCGGGTTCTATTCGGGTAAGTAATGCATTCGGCACCAAAAACTTCAAGAAAATTACTGCCATTGGCAAAAGTACTTTGTGGACTGCGCTCGCTTACGGAATTTTTTGCGCCTTGATATTTGTGGTGTTCCGAAACGATTTGCCTTTGTTGTTTAATCATAAAGCTGAAGTGATAGCTATGGCTTCCACACTATTTGTTTTGGCTGCAATCTTTCAAATATCTGATGCTACTCAGGCCATTGGTTCGGGATTATTGCGCGGGATTAAAGATGTGAAAGTGCCTACAGTATTGATTTTCGTGGCCTATTGGGTATTAGGCATTCCTGCAGGATATGTGTTGGCCTTCAATTTTCAATTAGGCGCGCCCGGTATTTGGCTGGGCTTTATCATTGGGTTGGGTTTTTCTTCCTTTTTCCTCACTACCCGCTTTTTGAAAATGGCTAAAAAACAAAAAGCCTAATGAGCGAGCATCGTTATTTTGTGTTGCACAAGCCACGCGGAATTGTATCGCAATTTGTGAGCCCCGACGATGTTGGATTGCTGGGTGATATTGATTTTGCTTTCCCGGAAGGCACTCACGCTATTGGCAGACTGGATAAGGATTCGGAAGGATTGCTGCTGCTGACTACGAATAAAAAAGTGACCAAATTATTGTTTCAGGGTGCAGTACCGCACACACGCGATTATTTGGTATTGGTCAAAAATGCAGTGAGCCAGGAGACTTTACAAACCTTACAAAGTGGCGTTACCTTTCAAACCTTTGGTGGTGCCGATTATAATACTGGCGAGTGTAAAGCGTCTATTGTGACTAACCCCGAAGAACGTTTCCATATCGAAACAAATTTACACCCTGAAATAGCACACACCTGGCTGCTTATCAGCCTTACCGAAGGCAAGTTTCATCAGGTGCGCAAGATGGTTGCTGCAGTGCATCATCGCTGCAAAAGATTAATTCGTGTAGCGATTGAAGATATTGAACTTGGCACATTAAAACCGGGCGAAATATTGGAATTGGATGAAGCCACATTTTTTAGAAAGTTGAAGATTGAGGATTATTATGATTAGAATTGTTGTAAATATTCAATTTCATTCAACAAACTATTTCAGAATCCCTACTTTAGAATTTGATTTGTTTTAAAATCACAACTATGGAGCAAAACTTTTTATTTTCTCAAATCCCAAATGATGGTGAAAGCTTCCTTCTTTTTTCAGTTCTGTTTGCCATTATATCTATTATTTCGTTTCTTATTTTATTGCTTGTAAATATTTCTTCAAAAAGTAAAAAATTGTACAAGGCATTTTGGATATCATCATTAGGGGTATTGATCACTTTTTTACTATCCCTAATTGCACACTTCATTATTTGGAAGCGATCTATAAGTGAAATGGAATACAGAGATGTAATAGCGTATAAATTCTTTGGAGTTACCTTTATTTTAATGATAATTATATTCTTGGTTAAGCGCAAACAAAAGTTAACCTAACTATGCAATCCTAAAGAAGTTTTAAATAGTTTAATTTATTCTTAAAAAATCACTTCTAAGCAATCTTTACCGAAGTCATACTCAAAGAACCCGCCAATAATTTGTCGTTAAAGAGCGACAAGGTTTCAGATTTTTCTTTGAGCCCTAATGCGTAAATTAAAGGTAAATAATGATCGGGAGTGGGCACAGCCAAACCAATAGCAGAGCCCTGTTTGTCGTAATTAATGATGGGGTCAAAATTTCCATCCATCAGCCAAGAGTTTATTTTTGTCTGCTTTCAATCGCCCAATCAAAACCATAATCTACTTTGTTGATGTTTCTAAAATCTACTAGTCCGAGATTGTGTACAATATTGCCACTGCCAATAATGAGCACGCCTTTTCGGCGAAGGCTACTCAATTGTTTGGCTAATTCGTAATGATACGATGCAGGCTTGGTATAATCGATGCTCAATTGAATAACAGGAATATTGGCATTGGGATACAAATGTTTAATCACACTCCAGGCGCCGTGGTCAAGCCCCCATTTGTCGTCTAATTCAATATGCGTTGGCTTCATTATTTCTTGTGTCATTTTTGCCAATTCAGGACTGCCTTTTGCAGGATATTGAACGGCAAACAATTCTTTAGGGAAACCGCCAAAATCGTGGATGGTACGCGGCATCTGCATTGCGGTCACCTTTGTTCCATTGGTAAACCAATGTGCCGAAACACACAAAATTGCATTGGGCTTTGGTAATACCTTGGCAACATTCCTGAATCCACTGACAAATTCATTCTCTTCAATCGCATTCATGGGGCTTCCATGACCGAGAAATAAAACAGGCATTTTTTCGCTGTTGGGAAAAGCGTTACTTGTCTGCGCCAAAGTATTCAAACTATTGATAGAAGACACTATAGGAAGCATAGCCAAAGATTTTAAGAATGTTTTTCTGTCCATTACAAAGTGATTGAACCACAAAAGTAGACCAATAATCAGTGTATAGTATTGCGGTTTACCTATAGTTACCAAAGGAGAAAAAGCATACCACTCCGTAAAAAAAAGCGCTTACGAAGTAACGCTTCGGAATAGGGTATAGCGCAAAAGCATCTCTAATGCGAAGCAAATCATTGCTAACAAAGCAAAGGGAAGGAACAAGTCGGTAAAATGTTTAAATGAACTTACCTCCACTTTAGATTTTTCCAATTGATCAATTTCTTTATAAACTGAAGCGAGAGAATTATTGTTGGTGGCACGGAAATATTTTCCTCCAGTTTGTGTGGCAATGTTTTTCAGCAAAGCTTCGTCAATTTCTACAGGCACCATTTGCTTTTGAATTCCCATTGGCGTTTGCACGGGATAAGGAGCTTCTCCACGAGAGCCCACACCGATGCAGTAAACGCGCAGTTTATAGGCCTTGGCAATTTCGAGGGCTGTACTTGGGTCTATTAAACCAGTATTGTTTACACCATCGGTGAGTAAAATAATGATTTTACTTTTCGCTTTTGAATTGCGCAACCTGTCAACGGCAGTAGCCAATCCCATTCCTATTGCGGTACCATCTTGCAACATACCGCTTTTCATAGCATCAATTTGCTCCTTTACAATGTTGTGATCAATGGTAATGGGGCATTGCGTAAAGCTTTCGCCAGAAAAAATAACCAATCCAATTCTGTCATTTGCGCGCTTATCTACAAATTCATTGGCCACTTGCTTTGCCGCCTCTATACGATTGGGTTTTAAATCTTCGGCCATCATACTGCCCGAAACATCAATAGACAATACAATATCAATTCCATCGCTATCGATTGACTCACTGACATTACTACTTTGCGGACGTGCCAAAGCCACCACTAAAGCCACAAAAGCAATACTTCTTAAGATAATTAGAATTGGACGTAAACGAACACGCCAAGTTGGTTTCTGTCCGTTAAGGGCTGCCAAACTTGTAAATCTAAATTGAGGCTGCTGTGTGCTTTTCTTTTTGATTTGCCACCAAATAAGAAAGGGTAATAATAAAAGAAATAGAAAATAATAGGGCTGCGCAAAACTCAAATGTTGCCCATCGAATAATGCTTTAATCATCTTTTATGGGTTTGAGAGGTATTGATGTTAGTGATGATTTCTTCTTTTGGCTTCGAAACTTTTACAAAATTTACTGCCAATTCCATTGCTTCAACATGCTCTTCGGGCAATGGATTGGCTTTTGCAAATTTGGCAAGATCCGCTGCTTCTAAAAGTGGCTTTAGCGAGGAACGGAATGAAGTCATTTCGCGATGTTTTTTTGCTTTACGCAACAACTCATCGGTGGTCAATTCCATTGCTGGAGTTTTAAAACGAAGCTCGATATAATGACGAATAATCTCACTCAATTCTGTATAATAATCTTTTGTTTTTTCCTGCTGCCACAATTGCTTGTTATCTAGCTCCTGCAATAGTCGCAATGTTCTTTCGTGATAAGTTTCTACTTGTTCTGGTGCGCTTTGTTGTTGAGCCAGCTTTTTATTTTTAATAAAATACAGAACAACCCAAATGATTAGTGCAAGACCAACAAGCAAACCAATAATTGCAGGAAGATTATCCAACCAAGAAGTTTGCACAGCTACAATATCTTTAATAGCCTTAAAAGGCTTTGTGGTATCTACAGCAACAGTATTTACCATCAGCCTGAAGGAATCTGTAAACATGGTATCTACAATTCCATTCTTGTTTTGTGCTACAAAAACAAATCGAGGGATGAGATAGGCCCCAGAATCAAAACCTGTAATTAATAATCGTTGTTTGTAAACGATATTAACACCATTTCTGGTGGTATCAATTTTCCCTTTTTCTACTAGCTCAAGCGTATTGAAAGTATCTGGAAAGGCACACCAGCTCAACTGAGCCTTTGTTGAGTCGATAGTAGCTGTAATAAAATAGCGTAACTGATCACCTATAACAATTTGCTGCGCATCAATTTTTGTTTCGATTTTCGACTGCGCATTTGTTCGATTGACATAAACAAATGAAACAAGTACCAGAAGTATGGCTATAACAATTTTTCTCTTCATAGTGTTTACTTATCTGCCTTTGAAATAACCTTGCAATATTTTTACATAGTCTTCATCTGTACGAATGCTGAGTAATGAAGCACCACTTTTGTTAAATACCTGAGCACAATTACGTTTATTCAGCTCGAAATTTTTGCTGTATGCTGTTCGTAATTGCCTGTCGTCGGTATCGATCCAATTTGTTGCGCCACTTTCTGCATCTTGAACCTGGATTAAGCCTATTTTAGGCAAATCTCGGTCCGCTGAGTCGTATACATGAATACCTACCAAATCGTGTTTTCTTGCCGACAGCATCAGCGGTTTCTCAAATTGAGGCGACACAAAATCGCTCATCAAAAATGTGATCGTTTTCTTTTTAAGAACGGAATTTAAAAAGGCTAATGCTACAGCTACATCAGTAGTGCTGTTGGGCGTTGGCTCAATAGTTAACAGTTCGCGGATAATACGGAGAATATGACTTCGACCTTTTTTGGGTGGAATGTATTTTTCTATTTTGTCGCTAAAAAAAGCGATACCCACTTTATCGTTATTAGTTGCAGCAGCAAATGATAATACAGCACTGAGCTCGGTTATTAATTCACGTTTTAATCGAACAGAGGTGCCGAATAAGGAACTTGAACTAATATCTACTAATAACATAACGGTAAGCTCCCTTTCTTCCTCAAATACTTTTACAAAAGGAGTTGAAAAACGAGCCGTAACATTCCAATCAATAGACTTTACATCATCTCCAGGCGTGTATTCCCGCACTTCGCTAAAGGACATTCCTCGGCCTTTGTAAGCAGAATGATATTCTCCAGCAAAAATGTGATTACTTAGACCTTTGGTTTTAATTTCTATTCGTCTTACACGTTTGAGAATTTCAGCAGTAGTCATAGATATGTTTGCAATTCAATTACTGAAAAAATTATCCTGAGTAGAAAAAAAATTAATGATTGACGATAATTTGTCTTAAAATCTCTGCCATTTTTTCTCCCCTTTCTGTTGCTTGCTCTACTGTCCAACTTAGGTTGATAGCAGAAGAAATACAACGACTAATGAGAGCATCCGAGGGGGCAAAGGATTGTTGGGCATAATGAATGATCGCTTGCTTTTGTTCTTCGGGAATACGGTTTAAGAAGGCTGCACTTTTTAAGTGCTCCCATTTACGGATATAATGCCAATTATTATCATACCAATATGGATTGCCGGCAATACCAGCTTGAGCAAGTGCATTTGCTGCGGCTTCAGCTTGTTTGGCAGTTGGCAGAAAGAAAGAAAGAAAAGAACCTGTATCTCCAATCGTGTCAGGAATTCTTCTGAAACTTAAACCCTGAATATCCTTTAAGCAGTTGTAGATAATCTGATGATTGCGTCTTTGTAATTGAAGGAAATGATCCATTTTACGAATTTGCGCGAGTCCAACAGCAGCATGCAACTCAGAAATGCGGTAATTATAACCAAGATAAGGATGCAAATCTGCGCCTCTGTCTTTACCATAATGGTCGTGACCATGGTCGGAAAACTGATCACATTTTTCAGCTATTTCTGCATCATTAGTCATCACGACACCACCCTCACCACAAGTCATGATTTTTACAAAATCAAAAGAAAATGTACCTACTTTACCAATAGTACCTAGATATTGACCTTTATATGTACCTCCAATTGCCTGACAAGCGTCTTCAATTAAAAATAAATTATGCGCTGTACAAATCGATTTCAATTCATCTAATTGTGCCATACTTCCGCACATGTGAACTGGCATAACGGCCTTTGTTTTCTTTGTGATTGCCCTTTCTACTGCTTGTGGGTCTAATGTCAAGGTATCATCAATATCTACCAATACTGGTATTGCTCCGACACCAATTACGGCTTCAAAACTTGCCACAAAAGTAAAAGTTGGCAATATCACCTCATCTCCAGCACCAATACCCAAAGCAGCCATTGCCGTTGACAAGGCAGCTGTACCACTACTAACCAATTGTGCATTTTTTGCACCGAAATATTTACAGATTTCTTGCTCTAATTCCTTAGCTTTCCAAATACCCTTCCTTGGTCCATCAAAGCCATAGCGCATTAATATTCCAGTTTCTAAAACATCATTTACTTCTTTGCGCTCTTCGGCGCCAAATAATTCGTATCCGGGCATTTAGACAATTGTTTGAGAAACAAAAATAACCTTAATCGGCTAAGAGTGTAGGGAATGATATTTAAAATTTTCTGAAAAATACGAAAAAAAATAGCCTTACATAATCGTAAGGCTATTTTGTATTGTTCACTAAACTACTAACTATTTTTTATTAACGCGACTACCTTTTTCAATCATTGAAGATTCAGCATCTGCTGGTTCATCAGCGCTAGTGTCTTCGTTAACTTTTAAATTTTGTTGGTCGTCGATATTACCTGGTTTATTACTGTCATACAATATACGGCTCTTAGAATCATCTTTTACAATTCTAAATTGGGTGCGCCTATTCAATTGACGACCTTCCGGATTGTCCTTACCATCAGCTGTTTTATTTGGAGCAGCTGGCATTTCTTTTCCTAGTGCTTTTGGTAACATTCTGCCTTCGTCAATACCATTGTTTTTCAAATATTCAACTACAGATGCAGCTCTTTCTTGACTCAATTTAGCATTGTACTTTTCATCTCCTTTACCATCTGTATAAGAATAGATTTCTACGCTTAAAGATGGGTTGTCTTTCATGAAATTAACCAATGTATCCAAAGAAGCAACAGACTCTGGACGTAACGTTGCTTTGTCAAAATCATAATAAATGTTATGAACTTCAAATGGTTGATTCTTGATAATTTCATCAAGGTAAATTGTTACATCAACATCATCATCTGGATCAGTGCGTTTTACTTCAGTTGTGTTAACATTCAAACGAGAAGAAGTATAACCTTCTTTGTCGGCAGTAATTACATAATTATGTCCACGGCCTGTATTGAAAGAAAACTGACCATCTTTTGAGTCAAATGTTTTCAATTCACCATTTTCATCCAACATTTTCACTACTGTTTCATTCACCAACTCACCACTAGCACGATAAACAACTTTACCAATTGCTCTTAATTTAGGTTCAGACTGAACTCTCCAAATATCATCACAACATGTTGGATTTTTAAGTGCCATTGATCCAATTCTGTTTGATACTAGGTAAGCATCTGGTTTTCCAACAGGATCATTAATGTAGTAAATATCATCAGCTGGACTATTAATTGGGAAACCAAGGTTTTGAACACCTGAGTAACGAGAAGGACCACCAACAGCAGAGTAAATATCAAATCCACCTAGGCCAACCCAACCATTTGAAGAGAAGAACAATTTACCAACACGGGAATCGTAATATGGAGTTTGCTCATCTTGATTGGTATTAATTTGTTTACCAACGTTTTGAGGACGACGGTAAGTACCTTTCACTGGATCATAAATTGAGTACCAAATATCATATCCACCACGACTTTGCAATTTGCGGTTTGAAGAGAAGAATAAAACCTCTTTCTTTCCAACTTTAGCAATGCAAGGGTGTGTATTAGATCCTTCTTCATTGATACCATCGCCAAGCTCTTTAGGCTCAGTCCATTTTGTTTTTTCAAATTTTGAAACGTAAATCTTACAAACTACTTGCATTGAATCCTCTTCTTGGCAACGCGTGAAATAGAATCTATCTCCACCTGGGCTATAAACACCATTACCTACATGTGAACGAGGATTATTAAAATTACCGTCTTTAAAATCTAATGCCCACTGAAAAGAATCAACGTCAGCAACAAATTTTTGTTTAGTTGCTGTCATAAAACGTGACATATAGGCACCAGTATTACGCTTATCAACCTGAACTACTTGATTTTGACGCATTGTAGAAAATAACAATGCAGTATCGCCTAGGGGATAAGGTGCAGACTCTGTGTAAGCAGAGTTTACATTTGGTCCCGCATTCTTAATAGTGAAAGGCTGAGGATTATTGATAGAATTTTTAGCCATTATACAACCTTCAATCTGAATCTTAGAAAGCTTCTTAGCCTTTTTAAAGGTCTTCGGGTTGTCTGCGATAAATTGATTGAACGCAACGATTGCTTCATCATATTTACCCTGCATTTTTAGCATTACAGCCTCTTTGTATTTTGCTTCTGGATATAATGTTTTGGCAGCAGCATAAACTTCTTGGTAATACGCAGCACCCTGAACATAATCTCTGGTTGCCTCTGAACACTCAGCTAGTTGATAAGTAAGATAGGGTAAACGAGGTTGCTCTTGTTTTAATTGTTTATAGTACTCTATAGCATTAAAATAGCTACCCTCTCTATACAAGCCATCTGCCCATTTGAGTTTTTTATCGTAAGGCAAATCCTTTACAGGATCGTTAGCCTTATTTCTATACTTTTCTTTTGCCATGTCCTGAGCATTCGCATCATTTTGAGACACTACCATAAATGTTGCCAGTACAAAGAGAAGCCAGTTTTTTCTCATATCGTTTGTTCGTTATTATTCTTGTAAATGTATAAAAGTATTTAAAAGCAACTTGGTTACTTTTGATTTGATTTTTGTGGGTATTCTAGAAGCGTGAGCAAGGGTAAACTAAATTACGTGCCGCTGAAATTGGATTTATTCCTACATAGCGAATACCAATTTCAAAACCACCAACATTAGTATTTCCAACATTCAAACTTGATGTAGTGTAATCATAAGCAACACCAATTCTGAAACCTTGATATTCAACACCTGCAGATACCATAATAGCGTCATTGTTACGATACCATCCTCCTACAAATATACTTGGAGCTAACCCTCTTACTTCAGGATCAGAACCAACAATGTAATTAAATTCGTTACCAGCAATAATTTCAGTTGTCGCTGTTTGTGTTTGATACAAAACGGCAGGACGTAAACTCAACCTTTCGCCAGTGTAGATAATTGCACCAACTTGACCTGATAAACGCATACCCAAACCTACATCACTATTTTGTACTTTATTGATAGATTCTTGAGGCTGGTTAAGGTTGTTACCTGCAACACCTAACGAGAAACTAACGCGCTCACTTATCTTTTGAGAGTAAGCGATACCTGCATTAACTGTGAAGTATCTGACAGGAGAACCATTCAATTGAGTATTAGTAGGTCCCGTAAAACCTCCATCTCTAAATTGGTTACCATAATATAGACGACTCAAGTCAATAGATTTTGAGGTGTAGCCACCTTGCAATCCAACAGACAATATTTTGTCACCATCAAGACCTAAAAACTTATGATAGGCCAAGGATAACATTCCTGTAAAGTTGTTCAAATTACCATCACCAGCGACATCATTATAAAACTGCACACCTCCAGCAAGGTAATCATCTCCACTAATATCACGAACTATAGGAGCATCTGCAGATGCAGCAATTGTTCTGTAAACACCTTTCCACTGATCGCGATAAATAGCTGATGCACGAATAGGGCCATCAAAAGCACCTGTAAATGCAGGATTGAGGATAAGTGGGGTAGCATTAAACTGAGTAAAATGCACATCTTGAGCTACAGCGCAAGTGGCGCCGATTGCCAAAGCAACTGAAAGACTAACTCGCTTGATGATGTTTTTCTTTGTCATGGTTTTCTTCCTTAAAATATTACTACAAAAGTGTTAACTATTTTGTTTTTTATTAACAACAGTAAACGGTACAACTCAATAAAATCAATGCTTACGGCAATTTTAATTTAACGTTTTTTTGCCAAAAACAGATTAATTCTGTACGCAACTGCGGTTCAAAATACGGCTTTTTTTGAAAGTTGCAATGAATTGTCGAATATTTTTTATTGAAACTCATTTGCGCTATCCAAAAAAAGAACGAAATATTGCTTTTACCTTATTAAAAATCTTTCTAAAAAAATATACTTTTCATTAAGACTACCAATCTACACTTAATGGTTGGGTTTTGAACCAAATGAATTTTCAAAAGTAGTTTTTTTTCTTTGCGATACAATTGTTTTTCAGAAAATAAATAGACAATATTGGTTGCCGCTTTTTATAACACAGACATAGCGACATTAACAACCAAAAATCCTAAACAATAGTTTTACATTTGCGCATCTACTCTACTTTACTTTATGGCTAAAAGTTCTACAAAAAACACTACGAGGTCGAAAACCGAAAAAAATATCCCTGCACAGCAAAATGTAGACACCAAAAGGCAAGCACGCTTAGTAATTGGCACTGTGATTCTCCTTATAGGGTCTTTTGTTACCTTTTCAATAGTGAGCTATTTCTTTACATGGCAAGCCGATCAGGATCAATTGTTGTCGAGCAAAGATTCTTGGACCTTTTTGACAGACAAAAGCAGCATTATAACCAATTGGGGCGGGCGTCTTGGCGCTTATTTAAGTCATACTTTAGTGTATCACTATGTAGGCATTTTATCTTTAGCCATTGGCCTGTGGATTAGCATGCTCGGACTTTTCTTGGTCTACGACAAAAAACTTAATAAACTTTCAAAATATCTGAGATGGGCTTGTTTACTTCTTTTAGTTATTGCTCCCTTACTTACCTTTTTACTACCCGATTCATCTTTTGCCTGGGGAGGCGCTTGGGGCAATGAATCGATAGCGTTTTTAAATGGTCTCATAGGCAAGATGGGAACGGGTCTCATTCTATTTTCTATCATTGCACTTGTCGCGTTCATTGTATTCTCTTTAGACATTAGGCCAATGTTGAGAAAGGCAAAAAACAAAGCTGCTGAAGTAAGCAATAATTTGGCAAATACTCTCATCAAAGAAAATGAAACCAAAGATGAACCATCAAATATTACTGAGAATGCCGTTGAATCCATTGTCAATGATGAAAAGGAAGGCGAACCCACTCCAATCTCCGCAAAATATGGCAGCATTAACGAACAATTTGCCCATGCCGCAAAAGAAGAATTAGCCCCTTTTTTAGTTTCTGAAAAAGACGATACAGCAGTTATTGACAATATCCCAACAGAAGTTGAAGAGGAGGAAATAATTGAGGACAGTATTGAATTTTTTATTCCTGAAAAAGAAAAAACAAAAACTAGCTCAGAACCCGATTTTTCGTTTGAAGTAAAACAACCCGAAGCAGAAAAATCTCCTGAAGTACCAGCAAGCGGACATATCAGTATTCAAAACAATGAACCTTATGCACCCGAGTTGGATTTGCCTAGTTATAAATTCCCGACTTTGGATTTGCTAGAAGATAGAGCACAAGAAACCATTTCGATTGACAAGGAGGAACTTGAAAAAAACAAAAATCAAATCATCAGCACGCTGCGCAGTTTTGGCATCGAGATACAGCGTATCAGCGCTACGGTGGGCCCAACTGTTACTTTATACGAAATTGTGCCTGCAGAAGGAGTCCGTATTTCTAAAATCAGGAATCTAGAAGATGATATTGCTTTGAACCTTGCAGCCCTTGGCATTCGTATCATTGCTCCTATTCCTGGCAAGGGCACCATAGGTATAGAAGTACCCAACGCCAACAAACAAATAGTATCGATGCGCGCCCTTTTGAGTAGCGAAAAATTTGTGAATAATAAAATGAGTTTACCCATTGCATTGGGTAAAAAAATTGATAACGAAAATTATATCGTTGACCTAGCCACTATGCCTCACTTATTGATGGCGGGTGCTACAGGTCAAGGAAAATCTGTGGGTATCAATGCCGTTCTTGTTTCGCTTTTATACAAAAAACATCCTTCTCAATTAAAGTTTGTTTTGGTTGACCCCAAAAAGGTTGAGCTTTCGGTGTACAAAATGATCGAGAAGCATTTCCTGGCAAAATTACCCAACGAGGAAGAGGCTATTATTACGGATACTAAAAAGGTGATTAATACACTCAATGCATTATGCATCGAAATGGACAATCGCTATGAATTACTTAAGGATGCCGGAACCCGTAACATCAAAGAATACAATGAGAAATTTATCAGCAGAAGACTAAACCCTGAAAAAGGGCATAAATACCTTCCATTTATTGTATTAGTTGTAGATGAATTTGCCGACCTTATTATGACGGCAGGCAAGGAAGTTGAGATGCCTATTGCACGTTTAGCCCAATTGGCCCGTGCAGTCGGCATTCACCTAATAGTAGCCACACAAAGGCCTTCGGTTAATGTAATCACAGGTACAATCAAAGCGAATTTCCCAGCGCGTATTGCATTTAAAGTGTCGGCAAAAGTAGATTCAAGAACTATCTTGGACAGTGGTGGTGCCGAACAATTAGTGGGACGTGGCGATATGCTGATTAGTCACGGAAGTGAACTCTTACGTTTGCAATGTGCTTTTGTGGATACACCCGAAGTAGAAAAAATAGTAGAATTTATTGGAGAACAACGAGGTTATCCTTCCGCATTTGAACTGCCAGAGTATGAAGGAGAAGAAGGCGGAGGTACTGGTAAAGTGCTGGACATCGGTAATCGTGATGAGCTTTTTGAAGAATGTGCCCGCTTAATCGTTCAATCTCAAAGTGGTTCTACTTCTAATCTGCAAAGAAGACTCAATCTTGGCTATAACCGCGCAGGACGTATTATGGACCAAATTGAAGCGGCAGGTATTGTAGGCCCGGCTGTGGGTAGTAAGCCCCGTGAAGTGTATGTTAAAACAGAAGCCGAACTAGATGCTTATCTTTAAACTTAATGCATCTTTGCCTATCTAAAGCCCATACATAAAGAATTATCAACTCAAGCAATATTTAATTTACAGACAGAACTAATGAAAAAAATTATCGGAATATTAAGCATCGGACTGATCTCAATTGCACCACAAGCGATGGCGCAAAATGACGCTAACGCCAAAACCATTTTAGACAATGTTACCAAAAAGGTGAATAGCTTCAAATCTATGAAAGCTAATTTCAGCCTTAATCTTACAAGTGCAAACGGCAAAACCAAACAAAGCAAAAGCGGTACTTTCTTGATGAAGGGAAGTAAATACCGTATCAATATTCAAGGACAAGAAATTATTTGTGACAACAAAACAGTGTGGACTTACATCAAAGAAAGCAACGAAGTTCAAATTAACAATTATAACCCTAACGAACAGACTATTTCTCCGACAAAACTAATTACAAACTTTTACGACAAAGAGTATAAATACAAATACAAAGGAACCAAAAAATCGGGTAGTAAAAATTGTGATGCTATTGAGTTAACACCTATTAATACTTCTAAACAATTTAGCAAAGTAGAAATTTTAGTAGACAAAGCTACTAGCACAATTGCAGGTGGCAGCATTACCGAAAAAAATGGCAATAATTATACTTACACCATTAGCAATTTTGTTGGCAATGCACCGGTAGAAGATAAAGTTTTCACTTTTGACCCTAAAGCCTACAAGGGTGTTGAAATAGTAGACCTTCGATAATCGTCCAATGAATTAGAAAGAGGCTGCCTCCATAAAACGAGACAGCCTCTTTTTTATTCCCCAAAAGGAAAAAGAAGGAATGATTTAAGGCGTTTTACAAATTTCATTTTGTATTTACCCAAGCCTATTTTTATCCTTCATTTACATAAACGCGTTTTACTCTTTGGGAAATACTAGTCATTATTTCGTAAGGAATTGTTTGCGCCCAAACTGCCACTTGTTGTATTGGCAAAGCCTCACCAAACACAATAACTTCATCACCTTCTTGCACTGCATCTATATCTGTAATATCCACCATACACATATCCATAGCAATGCTTCCAATCAATTTTGCAGGTTTATTATTAATCATTACATAGGCATCAGTATTACTAAGCGATCTGGGATAACCATCAGCGTATCCGATACAAATGGTTGCGATGCGCATGTCTTTGGTTGCCTTACCACGTCGGCTATAGCCAATGGTTTCTCCGGCAGGTACTTGTTTTATTTGAGCAATAGTAGTACGAAGCGTACTAATTTGATGTAATTGATTATTGAGCGTGGCGCTACTATCAATTCCATACAGTCCAAGGCCAAGCCTCACCATATCAAAATGATACTCTGGATACCGTGCAATACCCGCTGTATTGCATAAATGCAGCAAAGGTTTGTACCCAATGGCATCAATAATTTGAGTACTCATTTGCTTAAACGCCCTAGCCTGCTGATGGGTAAAATCAGCAAAAGCCACATCATCGGATGCAGCTAAATGACTAAAAATACTGGCTACTCTCAAACAAGATTCGGGCATAATTGCCGCGACCAGAACACTCAGTTCATCGGGCATAAAACCCAATCTGTGCATTCCGGTATCTAACTTTATGTGCACCGGATAGCTTTTTACACCAAGGTTTCGTGCCACAATTAAAAATTGTTGCAGCGAGCGCATATTAAAAATCTCAGGCTCAAGATTCCATAAAATCATTCTGTCAAAAGATTCGGTAGACGGACTCATTACCATTATGGGCAATGAAATACCAGCCTTGCGTAACGAAACGCCTTCATCGGCATAAGCCACAGTGAGATAATTGACTTGGGCATCTTTGAGCACATTGGCAATCTCGTATCCTCCACTGCCATATGAAGAAGCTTTGACCATAGCCATTGTCTTGACATTGGGCTTTAGTCTTCTTCGGAATGCATTTAAATTATTTCGTAATGCCGAAAGATTAACAGTCATTACTGTCTGATGAATCTTCTGTTCGAGCAGAAGGATAATTTTTTCGAAAGCAAAGCTTCGTGCACCTTTCAAGAGTATGGCCTCATCTTTAAAAGCAAATAAATGGAGCTGCTTTAATAAACTTTCGGTGTCTGAAAAAAAATGAGCTTCAAGGTTTTTATCCGTTTCAAAAAGGTCTTTATTGTGCAGTAATGATTGTCCAATTGCAAAGAACCTTTTTACCTTTCTATCTTTTAAAATTTGGGCAACTTCGGCATAGAGTGCAACTTCAGCGCGGCCTGTTTGTTGTAAATCACTCAAGAATACCGTCGTCTCTCTTTGTTGCTTTTGCTGATCGAGCATATCAAGAGCAATACTCAATGATCGCAAATCGGAGTTATAAGAATCGTTAATGAGGATACAGTTATTGTCTCCTTGTAACAACTCCAATCGCATAGCTATTGGCTTTAGCGAATCCATTCCTTCATCAATCTGTTCTTGTGGGATATTTAAATGTAACATTACACACCAGCAATTAATCGAATTTTCAATTGATGCTGCATCAGTAAAAGGAATGGTAATACTGATGATTTCATTTTTGTATATAGCGTCAATCATTGTTTTTCCGCCTTCTTTAATCACCGCTTTAACCTGCAAAACAGACTCTTGTTTATAAGACCAAGAAAAAAGTTGGATTGATTTATTGGTATTGGCTTTGATTGTTTGCGCAAACATTGCCACACATTCATTCAGTTCATGATAATCGCGACAATAAATAAGCACATCTGAGTGCTTAAAAAGTTGCAGTTTTTCATTTATTTTTTGCCTAGTATTAATAAATCCTTGGGTGTGAGCTTCACCAATATTGGTAAACACCCCTATGCTAGGGCGGATGATTTTTTCTAACAATTCCATTTCTCCCGATTGAGAAATGCCCGCTTCAAAAATTCCTAAGGTATGCTCCTTGTTCATTTGCCAAACAGACAAAGGCACTCCTATCTGAGAATTGTAACTTTTGGGGCTACGTACTATATTAAAACGCTTGCCGAGCAAATGGTTTAGCCATTCTTTGACGATTGTCTTACCATTACTTCCTGTAATACCCAATACAGGTATCTTAAACTGCTGCCGAATAGCGATGGCGAGTAAATGCAATGCGACTACAGTATCCTGAACCAATATAAAAGCAGCTTCAGGATAGGCTTTATAATCGATTTCCTTCGAAATCAAAAAACAACGCACTCCTTTAGTGTACGCCTCATTGATGTATAAATGTCCATCGCTCCGATCGGTAACTATGGCTGCGAATAATTCACCTGTTTCGGCAAGCAATTGCCGAGAATCGGTATAGATTTGTTGAACAAGAAAATCGTTTTGACTGCCAAGCCACTGACCTTTGCAGGCAGAAGTAATGAAGGATAGTTGATACATTCTAACTGCAAATTACAAAACAAGTATGTACCATAAATGAGTTCGAAGTTTGATTTTGTGAGAGAATCAAAAATGAAGAGGCTTTGATTACAACTTTTTAACAAAGCTAAATGAGAAAAATGTTGATAATGGAATAGTATTTGCAAATAATATGCAGAACTAATTTAATTTTGCCTAAAATTTAAAAACAATGAAAAAGTACTTTTTATTATTTGCTGCTGGTGGTCTTTTGACACTTGCTTCGTGTGGTGGAGAAACAACTCCTACTGAAACATTAAATGTTGACTCTTTGGCACAAGTAAAAGTAGACTCTATTGCTGCTGCTGAAAAAGCGATTAGCGATTCTACGATTGCTGCTCAGGCAGTAAAAACTGCTGATTCTTTAAGAATGGTAATGAGAGAAGATTCAATTGCTGCTGCTGCTGCAAAAGCTGCTGGTAAAAAAGCACCTGCCAAAAAAGCTGTAGTGACTAAGGCTACTGCAACTGAAGTTGTTGCTACTCCAGAACCTGTAAAATCAAAACAAGACACAAAGTTTGATCAAAGAAACGGTACTGACACCAGAATTTCTGAAGAAAAAGCAAAAGAGCAAGATGATAAATTCAACAGAAGAAAATAATCAATTTTCTTCCTAATGCAAAAAATAAAGGGCTATCAAATACTTGATAGCCCTTTATTTTTAATAGTAATGGAATTCAATTATTTTTTCCAAGTACCTGTGTAATTCTGTGTTGCACCTGTAACTGGTTGGATCAATGTGTAATTTACTGTAATGATACCGTTAGTAATAGAACCATCACCTTTAACTTTATATCCAGCAGCACCGTCTGGAGCTTGTTCAGGAATTGTAAAAGTTGTACCACTTACATTAGCAGTGATGTTATTTGTAAAGAAATCATCAGAAAATTTGTTACCAATTAAAATTGAAGTAACATTTGATGCTACAGAAACTGGAACAGTGTAAACTAATGTAGTGCTAGTTCCTGTTTGATCATTTGCAGTCCAAGTACCCAAGAACTTTGCTCTTACTTCTGTTTTACAATCTTTTCCTTCGTAACCAGCATCACAAGTTTCGTCTTTGTTACAAGATGTCATTGTAATCGTACCTAGAGCCGATACTGTAAGAAAGGCACTTAATGCCAATTTGCGGAATGTTGCTGTCATAATTCTTTGTTTTAAAAGTTTTAAATTAGTTAATTCGGTTTATTCCAAATTTCGTGCCAAAGATAGCAAATTAAATAAAAACTATCGTTAATGCTATGCAATTAAAGAGTCTTTTGCATTTCGGATGCTGTGTTGGTAGCCCTTTTTACCTCTTGCGCTTCTTTTGCTGCTTTTACAAAAGCTACAAATAGTGGATGAGGGTTTTCAACCGTACTTTTATACTCGGGGTGAAACTGTGTGGCGACATAAAAAGGATGATCGTTTATCTCCATCACTTCTACCAATCCTGTTTCAGGATTTTTACCCACAGGTCTCATTCCTTTTGATTCAAATTGTTCTAAATATTCATTGTTAAATTCGTAACGATGACGATGACGCTCTGAAATGTTCGTTTTGCCATAGGATGCAGCAGAAATACTATCACTAGCCAATACACAGTCGTAAGAACCCAATCTCATAGTTCCGCCCATATTCACAATCTTCTTCTGGTCCTCCATCATACTGATTATCGGATGGCTTGTTTCTGGATTCATTTCAGTAGAATGTGCATCTTTTAATCCTAGCACATTTCTTGCAAATTCAACACAAGCCATTTGCATACCCAAGCATATACCAAAAAACGGAATGTTGTTTTCTCGAGTATAACGGATAGCATCAATTTTTCCTTCAATACCTCTATTACCAAAACCTGGCGCTACTAGCACTGCATCTATATTGTGTAGTTTCTCTGTTACATTTTCTGGTGTCAAATACTCCGAATGGATATTGCGCACTTCTACTTTACATTCATTAATGGCACCTGCATGGATCAAGGCTTCTAGTATCGATTTATAGGCGTCTTGAAGTTCTACATACTTTCCGATTAAGCCTACTGTGATTTTTGATTTTGGGTAACGAAGTTTATTCAAAAACTCTTTCCAACGCTCTAATTTTGGCTCTTCGCCTAGTGGCATTCCCAATTTGTTGAGGCAAGTTACATCCAATTTCTCACGCATCATTTCTAAGGGAACACTATAGATAGTATCTGCATCCATGGCCTCAATGACAGCATCCTCAGTAACATTACAAAATTGGGCAATTTTGCGCTTTAGGTCTTTATACAAAGGCTCTTCTGTCCTGCAAACCAAAATATCAGGATTGATACCGTTTTCGCTCATCAACTTTACAGAATGCTGCGTAGGCTTGGTTTTTAACTCTTTTGCAGCTTTGAGGTAAGGAATAAGTGTTAGATGAACAACTATTGCATTTTTCTCACCCAAATCCCATTTCAATTGACGAACAGCTTCGATATAAGGCAATGACTCAATATCACCGACAGTACCACCCAACTCTGTAATCACAAAATCAAATTTTTTGTCTTTACCCAACAGGGTCATTCTACGTTTTATTTCATCCGTAATATGAGGAATAACCTGAACCGTACGGCCAAGGTAAGCACCCTCTCTTTCTTTGTTGATGACGTATTGGTAAATGCGGCCGGTAGTCACGTTATTGGCCTGAGAGGTAAACGTATTAAGGAAGCGCTCATAATGCCCTAAGTCAAGGTCTGTTTCTGCGCCATCTTCGGTTACATAACATTCTCCATGTTCATAAGGATTTAGTGTACCCGGGTCAACATTAATATAAGGATCAAATTTTTGAATCGTAGCGGTGTAGCCTCTTGCTTGTAACAATTTTGCTAGAGAGGCAGCAATAATGCCCTTACCCAACGATGAGGTGACACCACCGGTTACGAAAATATACTTTGTCATACTTTATGGATTTTTTTACTGTTTGGCGACCGGTGAGGTGAGGAAGAAAACTACCAAACTATAGAGGTCGTGCAAAGGTAAGAAAAGAATAGAAACTGTACAATTAGAAAATGAAGACATCGGCTATTAATTTGAATTTGTACATTTATGAAATTAATATTCACCTTAGAACCTATCGTAACTAAAAAAGTAATCTTTATGAACAATCATTCATTCTTCCTCAAAACACTAATTGTCATTATCCTTCTTATCGAAGTTGCTACAGTAAAGACTATGGCTCAAGAAAATGCCTTTATTATTTTGGGCAGTTCAGATGCAGGCAATTCTAAGGTATCCTACCGTGGCAATGTATTTGAATTAATGACCATTGCCAGCGATACTGTTTTTATTGAAAATACTGAAACTGGCCAATTAGAAATGAAAATATCAAGGAAAGATTCGCGCCCAATAAAGATGAACGATATACCAATTGCTGGCACCGATGAAGTGCAAACGGCAGCTTTACCCGAACGCAGTCTTGACGAATATTTCATTGAATTTGCAATGAAAAATAAAACTCAATTTGACCAATTAGCAGATGGACGATATAGAATTGATGTACGGAATTTTGTGATTAATGAGGGAGGAAAGATTGTCTACTACAAATTTGACGGCCTCGAAATGATTCCACTAAATAATAATGCTAACAACGACAAAAAGAATAAAGAGATGTTGGCAGACATCAACCGACTAATACACGAGTTCATCATCTCCGAACAAATACATTTTGAAGCTGCAGAAAAAGACAAAAGAAAAGTACTCTCTGTCTTATTAAGTGGCGCCTATGTAGGCATCACTGTCAAAGACCACAAAGCAAATGTAGACTTGTAAGCTATTTCCCATTGGCTAATTGCCCGCAGGCAGCAGCAATGTCTTTGCCTCGGCTGCGGCGCAGATGAGCGTTAATTTTATGTTGGTATAAATGCTGCACAAATTTATTCATCACTGCTTCGGCAGGCTTTTGAAAATCGGCATGAGCGATGGAATTATATTCTAATATATTCACCAAATGCACCGGCACATTTTGGGTAAAAGCAATTAATTCGTCAGCATCTTCTAGGCTATCATTAAAACCTTGCAACAGGATATACTCGAGCGTAATTTCGTTTTTACTTTGAGTATAGAAATAATTCAAGGCATCTGATAATACTGAAAGATTATTACTTTCATTAATACCCATTATCTCATTTCGCTTACTGTCATTAGCAGCGTGTAAAGACAAGGCCAGATTTACTTTAATTTTTTCATCGCCCAATTTCCGAATCATTTTGGCTACACCTGCCGTAGAAACAGTGATGCGCTTTGGGGCAATGGACATGCCTTTTTGGTCCGTTAATTTTTCTATTGCCCAAAGCACATTTTGGTAATTGAGCAAAGGCTCGCCCATACCCATAAACACAACATTACTGATGGGCATTTTGTAATGCTTCAAGGCTAATTGATTCAGCAAAACAACCTGATCTACAATTTCATCAAAATCCACATTGCGCTTGCGTTCCATATAGCCAGTAGCACAAAACTTACACGACAAACTACAACCTACCTGGCTGGATACACAGACCGTCACACGGTTTTCGGTAGGGATTAAAACGCCTTCTATAAAGTGGGCATCGTGCAATCGGAAACTACATTTTATCGTACCGTCTTCGCTGATTTGTGTGTTATGAATTTTTGTCTGAGGAATAAAATAATTTTCTGCCAAAAGAAGCAACAACTCATTTTGCAGTAATTTAATAGCGCTAAAATCTGTTACAAAATGGTACCAGATAGATTTATAAAGCAATGTTGCTTGAGACTTTTTGAAACCCCAATCTGTGATCTGCTTTTGAAGCTCTTCAAAAGAAAGATGCCGGATATTTTGTCTTGAAAAATTATTCATCATTGAACCCCCAAAGTTAAAGATACTTGGGCATTATAAGAGAAAAAAGGCAACTACAACCATGTGTAGTTACCCTTCTTAAAAAGAATATTTGATACTCTAGAATTTTGCTGCGAAAGTTCCTTTTGCTGAAATGGTTGTAAACGTTTCTTCTTCGCCCATTGTACCTTCAAAAGTGCCTTCAATTTCTTCGGCAGTTGATTTTGTTACTTTAAAAACAATATTAGTTTCAAAACCACCTGAGGTCCAGCCAGAAGCAGAAGCGCCGTTACTACCCACATAAGTAAAAGTAACGCCAGTAAGATCTTTTGTGTTGTAAGTGCCTACAGCAATATTTGCAGGCAACAATATCATAAACTGCTCGGATAAGCCACCACTACCGCCTAAGGCGCTAGAAGTTGCAGCCGCAATATTGATGATAGACGAAGATTTGGCCACAGCACTCATAGTTTCATTCGACTTGAAAGTGCCAGAATAAGAACCTGTAATGGTAGCAGTAACGTTACTTTTCCCTTTTGCCAAAGTGGTTGTACTGGGAGAAGGTGTCGTTGTGCTATCCTTTTTGGTACAGCTGCTTAAAGGATTGGCAAGAACAAACATTGTTGCAGCGAGCATTAAATTGATGATTTGCTTTTTCATTTTTTCAAAAATTTTAAGTTTGTATTTTGTTGTTGTGTTGATATCAAAGGTCGCTTTATCAGAGAGCTGAACCTATACGCCAGCCTGCGTATATTGATTGGCAAATGCTTTATTGTTTCATTATTTTTTGCGTTGCAATAAGCTGGCCTTCGCTAATAATTTTCACAAAATAAATACCATTTGCTTGGTTGCTGATATCTACCAAAGTGCTTGTATTTACTGGTGTTTGGTTATAAACTAATTGCCCAAAAACATTAAACACTTCTATAGAATTTTGCTTAGATAAATGGAGTGATTCGATAGTAAAAATGCCATTGTTGGGGTTGGGATAAATCGCATATTCAAGTGTTCCATTGTGTATTGTATTCTTAATACTCAATGGATTTGTTGTAGGCAAGTCGCAACCTTCCAACTTCATCAACTTTATTTTTTTGGCATTATCAACAATGGTAAAAAATAATGCACCATCAACTTTTTCGAAATGAGAAGGAGAAGATTTTCTGTCGGCAAACAATTTATACAAAGTAGCGTTGGTAGCATTGCCCACATACAATTCATCGGCTTTATTAGAGATCGGATATTCATCGCAAATAATAGCTTTATTGCCGAGAGACTGGTATGTGCTATATGTTTCAAATCTTGCATCAAGTGGTTCGCCAATTGCCGTATTATATTTTACTGTACCAGCAATAGTACCATCGGAAATATAAGTAGTGTCCGTACTGCCACTTGCATTGGCATAAAAATGCGTTTTGGCAACAAAATCTTGTGACCAATTGTAGGTTCTTATATTTTTGCCAACAAACAAATCTTCTTTAGTTTTTGCAGCAATATCGTAAACAACTATTCTGCCGTAAAAAGGTATAATCAGTTTGTTGCTACTCATAACTAAACCGCCGTTGCTTGGGAAAGAAGATTTTCTTAAAATAGTGTCCACCACTGTAACCACACCATTTACATCACACTTTTTTATCCAGGTAGTATCCATTGTTGTATTTCTATGGTAGCTTGTAAAATACATATCTGTGCCTATCTCGCCCAGTAATGAAAAGCCATATCCTGTGGAGAAATTACTCAAGGTTTCAATCGTGATTTTAGTACTGCCATTTGTGGACTTCAAAATATAATCCGTATTAGCAGAGTTTCTCATCACATAGTACATCCTCTTTTGGCTATTACATTTCATGATTTGATCATTTGAGCCACCGTTGCTGTGCACATTAGTATCCAGCATTACAATGGGGTCAATTAGATTGGTGGCATAAAGACGATTGGATGTGGCTCCATTTGGTCTAGTTAGTATATACACCGTTGTATCCACAGTAAGGATAGGGCTAAAAGCCATATGGTTCCTGAGCAAAGTATCAACCGTAGAGAGACCTGCAGCAATGTGATAGTTAGTGCTGCCAGTACTGTTGTTAATAGCTGCCACTGTCTTTCCTTTTAAAAATACAAAGTTTCCCGAGTAGGTTACATATTCATAAGATGTACCTAATGTTGGTAATGTAGCTACATGTGTTGCTACGCCTGTTGTTGTATTTATTTCAGATACTTTACCACCAATATGAAAAGGCAAGTTGTACAGCTTGCCGCCAAAAGATTCTATTATATCCCAGCCTTCATTGGGCAAAGAGTCGATAAGTACTTTTAAAGTAGAAGTTTGTGCCTTCGCGCCAAGTGTTAAGGCAAGACAAATAAGGGTAAATAATTTTCTCATTGCTAAATTTTTTATGTGGTTTTTTTAATAAAACAAAAGTAGAAATGGCCACAGCGTCAGGCAATACGCAGCCTTGCGTATATTCTTAAATAGCCTATAAAGAAAAAGGTTCAACGTAAAAGAAAAACCTTTGAAAAACAGAAAAGAGAAATAGAACTTCAGTGAAAAAGCCTGTTGTTATTGGCCTTTTGCACGGCCTCTATTTTGTTACTTACTTGTAGCTTCCGATAAATATGCTCGATATGCTTTCGTACCGTTCCATAACTGATGTATAAATTAGTAGCTATTTGTTCATAACTAAGCCCTCCTTTTAATTGTTCCAAAATTTCCATTTCTCTTTTAGTGAGGTCGAAATCTACCTTCTCTATTTGATCACTTTTGATAATGGGTTGCCTTACCAATTTTAAAACTTTCATGGCAATTGATGCCGACATTGCTGCACCACCGACCATTGTTTCGGCTATAGATTGCAACAAATATTCTGCCGATTCTTCTTTGAGTAAATAGCCCGAAGCACCTGCCATAATTGCATCAAAAATCTTTTCGTCATCGTCAAAAGTGGTGAGCATTATGATCTTGATATGAGGATATAATTTCTTAAGCTCGGTGGTACACTCTATGCCATCCATTTCGGGCATTTGAATGTCCATCAACACTAAGTCTGGCTTGGCTGTTGTAAGCAATGTCAACAATTCATTTCCATTACTTGCAGTGCCTACAATACGCAATTGAGGGTTCTTTTCTAACTTCTGAATGGTACTTTTAAGTGCAAAATAATTATCCTCGGCAATAGCAATATCGATGTGCATGATTTAAATTTTATAATTACAAAAGTCATTCAAAACGAATATAGATTCTATACGCCAAGCTGCGTATTTATTCAATTGGTATTGAAAAATTTAATTCTGTTCCGTTGCCAACACTTGATGTTAATTCAAATTTCCCATTGAGGCTTTTGACTCTGCTTTCCATATTTTTCAATCCAAAAGAGTATTGCACTGTTTGTATATCGAAGCCAATTCCATCATCTTTAATTTTTATTTTAAGAACACTGGTATTAGAAGCATCCAAGATAATATTCAGCATATTGGCTTGCGCATATTTAATAGTATTATTAGTGGCTTCTTGTATGATGCGAAAAACATTACTGGCAATATTCGCATTCAGTTTTAGCTCTTCATTTCCTAAAGAAAGTATTTCAATTTTTGGTTTTCTGTTTTGCAATGGCTTCATCAAATCGCGTAACTTAATCACCAATTCATCAATATAAAATTCCTCTTTGTTGATGAGCCATACTATACTTCTCAATTCCCGAATAGTGTTTAAAGTCATGGCTTTGGTCTGTTCCATTTCTGCATCTTTGTTCGAAGATAAATTTTGAAGAGAACTATTAATAAAAGTGAGTTGTGCGCCAATGTTGTCGTGCAGTTCGCGCGATATGCGCAGTTTTTCGTCTTGTAATTGGTGCTTGGCTTTGGCTTCGACTAATTGCTTTTCTTGCATCAATTTTGCTCTTCGCAATGCAGCATTTCGCCATATCAAAAAAGCTACGGTAAGCAAACCAACTAATGCCAAAAAAGAAATTATAAGCAAGTTATTTTTCTTTTGAATTTGCAAATTCTTCTGCAAATTTTCTGCACAAACTTCTGCCCAAGCACGCTCTTTTTCGGCGGTTTGATATTGTGTCTGCAGTGTAGCAATTTGTAAATGTTTTTCTGCATTAAAAATGGTATCTCTAATTGTAATCAACTGATGATAGTAATTGAAAGCATTTTTAAAATCTTTCCTTACTGCATAAAAATCGGCAAGCTTGGCATAGGCTTGCATTGTGAAAGAAGTATTGTTTACGCTATCGATGAGTTGCTTTGCCAATAATAAATTGGTCTCTGCCAATTTGAAATTGCCCAAATTTTGATAAGAAACCCCAATATTTAAATAGGAATAGGCCTCTTGTTCAACATCCTTAAGCTCTTTAGAAAGCTGAATACACTTTTTACTATTTGCTATTGATTCAGCATATTTCTTGAGTGCATTATTCGCTGCGGCCAAATTGGTTAATACAAAGGCAATATCTCGGGTGTCATTTTGCGATTCATGAATAGCCAAAGCCTTTTGTAAATACGGTATTGCTTTATCGTTTTGGTTCAGATTAATGTAGGCCGCACCAATATTGCCGTAATTACTGGCAATGTAATTTTTATTTCCTCCGGCTGCTGCTGGTTCTACAGCCGCTAAATAATTATTAATGGCCAAATCATAATCTCCATTGCCGTCGTAACATACACCGATATTTATGTAGGCTCTTGCAATTTGATTTTGGCTTTTACTCAACTTGGCAAAGTGCAGCGATTTCAAAAGTGCCTCAATAGATTTTTCAAACTGATTTACATTTTTGTAGGCATTTCCAAGATTATTATAAGCAATGGTCAGTTTTGAGGTATCCTTTAATTGAGTAAAAATATCCACTACTTTTTTAGTAATTTCTAATACCTCTTGATGCTTTTTTTCTTTTTTTAAAACCAAGGCATAATCCATCAAGCCCGACCCTTCAAAATATAAATTGTTGGCTTTTTTGGCGACTTGAATTCCAGCCAAATAATATTTTTTTGCTTTTTCAAAGTCCACTCTATGCGCTTCTTCAAAATAAGCCAAATTGCTCCAGGCATCACAAATACCCTTGGTATAATTTATTTTTTGTGCCAATTGCAAGGCAAAGGTTCCATACATTCTAGTCTTAGCACTATCCTCGTCAGAATAGTTATAGCTTAACTTATTCCAACAATTGACCTTGGTGGTATCTTCTTTAGTTTGAGCAATAACTTTTAGTAAACTATCGTTTTTGGATGCCTTGGAAGAATTATAGAAAGCAATGGTTAATAAGAGCAAAATAAGTACCTGCTTGTGCATAAGAAAAAGCTTGGATTTTATAAAAACTATCATCTAAACGTACAAATCAAATTGGATATTTCACTAAAATAAAAGATCTTATTTAGGATACTATTGGCAACAAATAAGAGAGCTGACGAAATCGATAAGAAAACAAAATATATTTTGTTGTACTTTTGTGCCAAATTATTAAACAATATGATGTTGCGCTTTGCTATAGTGTTCAGTTTTATTCTTTGTTTTGTCAATGCTCAAGCCCAAACCAAAGGTATTATCCTGGGTGCTGTAAAAGATAAAAACACCCAGCAAGCCATAGAAGGGGCTGTGGTGCAAATTGAAGGTACTGCCGATGGCAATACTACCGACAGTAATGGTAATTACCGTATCGAAACGAGCCTTGGTGCAAAAAATATTAAGGTCAGCTATCTGGGCTACGCTACGCAAATCAAATACAACATTATTGTGAGTAGCGGTAATGCGCAAATCGTCAATTTCGAATTAGACGAAGAAGGAAAAAACCTAAACGAAGTAGTAGTCAAAGACAACAAAAGTCGCTCGGCTCGCGCTGCTGATATGATTACACCGATGAGCACCCAACGCCTCAGCACCGAAGAAATCAAAAGTAATCCGGGTGGAAACTTTGACGTAAGCCGTGTGATACAAGTGTTGCCGGGAGTGAGTGGTGGTGCTGCTGCCAACAGAAATGACATCATTGTGCGTGGTGGTGCTCCCAACGAAAATGTATATTACTTAGATGGTATCGAAATACCTGTGCTCAATCACTTCCAAACCCAAGGCGCTTCGGGTGGAGCAACGGGTATTCTCAATGTCTCTTTTATCGAAGATGTACAATTGAGTTCCTCGGCTTTCGATGCCAAGTACGATAATACCCTAGCCTCTACTTTCAACATTAAACAAAGACAAGGAAACCCAGAAAAATTAGGTGGAAATGTGCGCCTCAGCGGAACCGAATTGGCCACCACTTTAGAAGGACCTTTGAGTAAAAAAACAACATTTATGGCGTCGGCACGGAGGTCCTATTTACAATTATTATTTGAGGCGCTAGACTTACCCATTCGCCCCGAGTATTGGGACTTTCAGTATAAAGTAACACACAAAATCGACAACAAAACCACGCTCAATTTTATTGGTGTTGGAGCGATTGATAAATTCCGCTTGGCCACGCCCAAAGAATCTACACCAGAGAATGTGTACATACTGCGCAGCAACCCAAAAATTGACCAATGGAATTACACCTTTGGGGTTTCTCTAAAAAGACTCATCAAAAACGGTTATTTGAATGTTGCCTTGAGCAGAAATATGTTCAACAACGAGGCCAATCAATTTGAAGATAATATCGAAGAAGAAACAAAACGCACGCTGGGCTTGCAATCGCAAGAAATAGAAAACAAATTGCGTATCGATGTCAACAAATATGTCAACGATTGGAAATTCAGCTACGGCATTGTTGGGCAATATGTCAAATTCAACATCGGGCTATTCAATAAAGTAACTAATGAAGTCCGCGACGGAAGTGGAAATCTAATTGCCCCAGCCGTCACCTTAAACTACAACAGCGCAATCGACTTCTTTCGTTATGGCGCCTTTGGCCAAGTTTCGAAAAGATTCTTTAATGAAAAATTATTGCTCTCGGGCGGTATGCGCAGTGATATGAATTCTTTTACTACCGATGGCAATAACCCGCTCCAGACGCTATCTCCGCGGCTTTCTTTCTCTTACAATCTGCTGCCCAAATGGGATGTGACGGGCTCCGTTGGCTCTTATTACAAACTCCCCATTTACACCAATCTTGGCTATCGCAATAGCAGCAACGACCTGGTGAATAAAGGAATGAAATACATCAACTCAGTGCACTATGCTTTGGGTGTACAATTCATCCCTCGTGACGATTGGCGTTTCACACTCGAAGGTTTTTACAAAGACTACAACAACTATCCAGTATCCAATCGCACCGGCATTTCACTAGCCAACCAAGGTGCCGACTTTACCTCAGTGGGCAACGAAGCAGTGAGCTCAACAGGCAAAGGCCGTACTTATGGAGTAGAATTATTTGTGCAACAAAAACTAATCAAGAAAACTTTCTACGCTTTTAGTGCTACTGTTTATCGTTCCGAGTTTTCGGGCAGCAATGGCATCCTGATTCCCTCCTCTTGGAATTTTGGCTACCTCATCTCCACTACTATTGGCCAAAAACTAGGCAAAGGCTGGGAACTGGGCCTCAAATACCGATTGGCTGGCGGTGCGCCCTACACCCCTTACGATCCCATAGCCTCGCGCGCCAACTACCTGATTACCGGAGTGGGTACACTCAATTTCAATGCCCTCAACTCCCAAACGCTCAAACCTTTTCAGCAAGCGGATATCCGTATCGACAAAAAAATCAACTTCAAGAAAACAAGCCTAGACTTGTACCTAGATATCCAAAACTTTGCACGTTTTAGCTCCGAGGGTGTACCCAATTACACCTTTAAGCGCAATGCCGACAATACTGGTTTTGCTACCACCGATGGCAACCCCATTAAGGCTGATGGCAGCAATGCCATACCCGTATTGCTCAACAACGACAACACCACTTTTGTACCCACTATTGGTTTTATTTTCGAGTTTTAAGGGAATTTAATATAAGCTTGGGCTTTTATTGACCTCATTCTCGGTCCTTCTCCGAGGGAGAAGGAGGCCAGCAATAAAACTAAACTAAACCACATCGCTGTCATTCCCCGTCCGTACCGGCACGGGCGGGCGACAAAGGAGGAATCTATACATACTGCACAAGAAACTTTTACGCCTACGTCACTGCGAGGAACGAAGCAGTCTATCATTTCGCCGAAACATAACCGCAACCAAACCTCATCGCTGTCATTCCGACGAAGGAGGAATCTATACATGTTGCAACTTAACGTGTGACTCCAAAGTTGCAAACTTTGAAGAGCCGCGTGTGCAGCGATGGAACACTAAGGAGAGCTAGGGAACTAGATTCTAAGTTAGGTTAATAAATTTTTTCAATTGTAAGAAAGGAATAGAATCCAAGTGTTGGGTTGCCTCCAGAATAAGAAGCTGTAAAACGTATTTTATCATCTAAATGGTAAATGGTGTCCTTAACACCATCTAAATAATAGATAAAGTTCCCATAAATCCATACACCATCATTTAAACTAAAATTAGTATTACAATTATCACATTCATTAGAAATATTTTCAATTCTAACAAACATTGCTTGAAGCATCTCGCCAGAAGGATGATTTTCATCATTCTCATTTAATGATAGAATTTTCCCCTCAAATATTGTAGGCTCTGAATTTATAGTAGGTTCTGTTAACTCTTCCATACTATTAACTGGTGAATTTACAAGAGTTGGATAATCTGATTTTAATTTGTCTAAAGAATCATGTAATAATTTCCCCCTATTGTTTTGATATTCCCTATACTCTTTCAACCCATTTTTCTGAATCTCATCATTCATTACAGCTCTAAAAATCCCAAGACCAGCTAAAACCAAAAACGTTATGATTGCTCCCGAAGAAATGAATGGTTTTTTGGTTTTGGGTTGAGTAGGAGAAGGCGGTGGTTTAGGAGGTGGATTGTGCTCTGCTTTCTTGCTGTTAGTTTGGTATTCAGATTTTTGATAAGCTCCTTTATTTTGAAAATTTCTAAAAGCAGTTCTATAGTTGGGGTCATTTAGCTTTTCATAGGCAGTTTGGATTTCTTTGAAACGTTCTTCAAAAAATTTATCGCCATCATTCATATCGGGATGAAACTTTTTTGAAAGTTTACGATATGCTGTTTTAATTTCCTCATCGCTAGCCGAAGAGTTTAACCCTAAAACTTTAAAGTAATCTACCATAATTTACGCAATAAGCTTTTCTTGCCACCAATCAGTTTTATCTGCTTTTATATCACAAAGTGCATCAAGTTTGCGTGCCAATGCGTACCTTAATGAATTATCCTTATCATCTTTTTCGTCATTCTTTATTTTCTCTCCGTACGAGTTTACATATACTTTAATTGCTTCTACAAAAGTATCTCTATAAATTATTTTCAATGGTTTTTCAGATTCTATATCAATCATTTTGCACCCGCTTATTTTAGTCCTTATGACCCAATTATTTTTTGTTGCTGCTTCGTGCAATAATCCGCAGCGGACATTAGCATAAAAATCATCTGCTAAGGTTTTTACGTTCGGATTTGAAGGGTCTTTAGAAGGTTGGTTGAAAAAAACATTAAAGGGCTTTTGCTGAGTAAGAAATTTCTTAAATTTTTTACTCGCTTTATCATTTCCATATTCATAGTTCTGCTTAACTGCTCCCTCAAGTTTAAACGAAACACCTTCATAACAAGTTTGTAAAAACTCAATGAGAGAGCAGATTAATGTCATTACGGCAAAGCCCTGACCGTTGGCAATTTCCTCATCTGTTTTAAAAGAAATTTTCTCAATTGGCTTGCAATACCTCGTTTTCAATCTCAAATCCAATAATTTAAAAGCTCGCGACCAATGACTTTTTTCTTGAGGTTCATTTTTAATTAGATCTCTTATATCTTCCCAATCCTTTTTTGTCTTTGTACCAAAAATTTTTTGTGCATTCATTGCATTCTTGTCAGACATAGTGATTTGTTTAACCGTTCAAAAATACCCTCACAACACCAAACCTCCCAAAAAAACTTATCCACCCACCCCACACCCAAAGCGCTCTACCTTTTACCCAAGCAAGCGCAGTTTTTTGCAGAGCTTTGTTACATTGCTAGCTATTCTCTACGAATAAGTGCGAAAAATATGCCTTGAAGTAATCAAAGTGTCTATTGAATGATTAAAAGTGTCCATTGAATCACCTAAACTGTCCATTGATTAAGTAAAACTGTCCAATGATTAACCTATAGTGTTTATTGAATAACCTAAACTGTCTATTGATTAACCAAAAGAGTCCATTGAATCACTAAAAGTGTCCGATGAATACAAGCTATCCTTATTTTAAGTATTGCGATGCCCTGCCGCAACCACACAGCGTGAGGGATAGAGCGAATATCCTTTTGCCTTTTTCAGGCAAAAGATAGCAGCGAAAGCCCGACCCCGAAAAAGCCGCATTGTCAGGCTGAGCGGCGACGAAGCCTAAGACAAAGCGGCTTTTCGGGGGCACGCCCAACATTTTATTAAACGTTAAAATATAGATTTCTGATGCAAGTATAGAAAAATGTCGCTTGTGGCTTGTTCTTTTTGTCTAACTTTGGGTACGAAAATTTAAACAAAATGGCAACAAAGAAAAAAGCAGCCGAAATAACTGCGCAAGAATTATTGTCGAAATACACAGAATATGTTTTGGACAATGAAAAAAAGCCCTCAACAGTGTACAAATTCTGTAAGACAATCGGTATTGAAGAAACAGCCTTTTATAAATTTTTTGCTTCGCTCGAAGCCGTAGAATCCTTCTTTTTCGAAAGCCTACATAACCATACTCTATCGCTTCTTCAAGGCAACGAAGATTATGCAAACTATGAAGATGCCAATAAATTACTGAGCTATTATTTTACCTTTTTTGAAATGGCTACGGCCAACAGAAGCTACATATTAATGAGCCTCAAAGAAGATAAAAACCCGATGGAAGGCTACCAAAAATTGGGAGCGATGAGAAAAGAATTCTTGTTGTTTGTCAATGACATCCTCGAAAAAAATTACAAATTACCGGGAGAGCAATTGCAAAAAATAGAAGCTAAGTTGCTCCAAGAAGGCGCGTGGCTGCAGTTTTTGCTCACTTTTAAATTTTGGATGAAAGACACTTCGCCCAATTTTGAAAAAACAGATGTATTTATCGAAAAGTCTGTAAAGGCAAGTTTCGAAATCATAGAGTCTTTTCCGCTACAAAGCGTGGTGGACTTTGGTAAATTTTTGTGGAAAGAACGTCCTTTTCAATAAGCCGAAAACACAATGAAGACAATAGATTCCATCCCTACGGGAAAGATAGAACGCGTGAGCAAACTGCTGAAAACAGGAGCAAAGGTTGGAGGTAATTACCTCAAATACTACGGCGAAAAATTAATCAATCCCGAGCTTACAAAAGATAAGCTGCACGAGGATAATGCTGAGGATATTTATGACGGATTGAAGAGCCTGAAAGGCAGTGCCTTAAAAGTGGCACAGATGCTGAGTATGGAAAAAAACTTATTGCCCCAATCCTATGTGGAGAAATTTTCGCTGTCGCAATTTTCGGTGCCACCCTTGTCGGCGCCCTTGGTGCGCAAGACGTTTAAGCAATATTTCAAAAAATATCCCGAAGAAATTTTTGACACTTTTAGTGCTGATTCTATCAATGCCGCCAGTATTGGGCAAGTGCACCAAGCTACCAAAAACGGCAAAAAGCTAGCCATAAAAATTCAATATCCCGGTGTTCGCGAAAGTATAGCAACAGACATAGCTTTGGTAAAACCCATCGCGATAAGAATGTTTAATCTTAAAGGCACTTCAGACGAATATTTTCAGGAAGTAGAAGATAAACTGAGAGAAGAAACAGACTACGAATTAGAAATTACCCAAAGTGAAATTGTACGCAAGGCCTGCGAGCATATTCCACATTTGCGCTTCCCAACCTACTACCCCGAATGGTCTTGCGAAAAAATCATCACGATGGATTGGATGCAAGGCATTCATCTGTCGGAATATACCAAACTCGAAAACAAGTCATCGGACAATAACCGCATTGGGCAAACCCTTTGGGACTTTTACATGCACCAAATCCATCATCTGCGTAAGGTGCACGCCGATCCTCATCCGGGCAATTTTTTGATAGACGAAGACAAAAATCTGATTGCAATAGACTTTGGTTGTATGAAGTCTATTCCTGAAGATTTTTACAAACCTTATTTCGATTTAATACTGAAAGAAAACCTTGATGATGCAAAAATTTTTACTGAAAGAATGTATCAATTAGAGATTCTGAAAGAAGGAGACAGCCCCAAGGAGATCAAATACTTTACTTCTTTATTTCACCAATTGCTCAGCATTTTTGTGCAGCCCTTTGGCGGGGAAACATTTGACTTTTCGGACCCTAAATTCTTTAATGAGATAGCAGCCTTAACCGAAAAATTCTCCAACGATAAAGAACTGCGCAAAATGAATGGCAACAGAGGTTCTAAGCACTTTATTTATATCAACAGAACCTTCTTTGGCTTGTATAGTTTACTCTTTGATTTGAAATGCAACATCAAGGTGAATGATTATAAAACGCTCAAAAAATAAACCTTGAAGAAGCCAGTTAAAAAAGAAAATCTTCCGCAAAAAACTTGTGTGCAATGCCATAGACCTTTTAGTTGGCGAAAGAAATGGGAGAAAGTTTGGGATGAGGTAAAATATTGTAGTGAGCGCTGTAGAATGACCAAAAAATAAAATACTCTAGAATTACAATTTATGAAAAATATACTCATTGTAGGTGGCAGTTCGGGCATAGGAAAAGCATCTGTAGAACTACTCTCCAAAGAAAATAAGGTTTGGGCAACCTACAATAGCCACCCGACCGAAAACATTGCAAATACAAGCTTTCATCCATTGAATGTGCTGGACGAAACGCTAGATTTAAGTTTCTTACCAGAGCAAATAGATGGCTTAGTGTATTGCCCTGGCGCTATCAACCTAAAACCATTTGCAAGAATCAAAGCCGAAGATTTTATGGCCGATTATCAATTGCAAGTGTTGGGCGCTATCAAAATTATTCAGGCTGTTTTGCCCAAAATGAAAACATTAGCATCCGCTTCAATTGTACTTTTTTCCACCGTTGCGGTGCAGGCAGGATTCAATTTTCATTCACTTGTTTCGGCGAGCAAAGGAGCTATTGAAGGACTGACGAGAGCACTATCGGCCGAACTGGCGCCTAAAATTCGCGTGAACTGTATTGCACCTTCCATCACAGACACTCCACTTGCCGGAAACCTATTGAACACTCCCGAAAAAATTGAAGCCAATGCACAACGTCATCCGCTGAAGAAAATTGGCAAAGCCGAAGATATTGCCAATGCTGTGGCCTTTTTGACCAGCGATGAATCGGCTTGGATGACAGGACAAGTTCTAAAAATTGACGGTGGAATGTCGGTAATCAAATAAAATGAAAAAGATACTCACTTTGATGGCTTGTATTACTGTTCCGCTTGCACTTGGTGCCTGGGCAGGAATGGTTACCAGCAGCAATATTGCGGCCTGGTTCGAAACACTTATCCATCCTTCATTTCGGCCACCCAACTGGTTGTTTGCCCCTGTATGGACGAGCTTGTATATTTTAATGGGCATTTCCTTTTTTTTGGTACTACAATCCAAAACGAGCCATTCTAAAAAAAGCGCTATTGGAATAACAGCTGTGCAAATGGTGCTCAATACCTTGTGGAGTTTCTTGTTCTTTTATTTTCATCAACTAGGTATTGCCTTAGCCGAAATTATTGCGTTGTGGATTACAATTTTTATGATGATGCGTGCATATTATCCTATTCATAAAATGGCAGCATACCTTCAAATCCCTTATTTGGCTTGGGTTTCCTTTGCTACTGTATTAAATGCAGCATATTATTTTTTAAATTAAAAGCAATTCAAAAAAATGTCTATCAAAGTTTTAAGAACAGAACAATTTTTACCAATGAGCCTTGAGCAAGCCTGGGATTTTTTTTCGTCACCTCGCAACTTGAACGAGATCACGCCTGAAGAAATGACCTTTAAAATCCTCAGCGATTTACCCGACAAGATGTATCCAGGCTTGATGATTAATTATAAAGTTGCGCCGATGTTCAACATTCCATTGAGTTGGACTACAGAAATCACACACGTAGAAAACATGAAGTATTTTGTTGATGAACAAAGACTTGGGCCATACAATATCTGGCACCACGAGCATCATTTTGAAGCAGTAGAAGGAGGCGTGATGATGCGCGATATTTTGCATTACGACATTGGCAAGTGGATTATTGGCGATATCCTTGGGGCGCTGTTTATCCACGCCAAAGTGAAGTCGATATTTGATTACCGCTATCAAAAACTCATTCAACTTTTCGGAAAATAAATCAAAGATGACACTTGTAGAAATTGACAGGATCATAGAAATGGCTTGGGAAGACAGAACGCCGTTTGAGGCAATCGAATTTCAGTTTGGCCTGCCCGAAAAAGAAGTAATTGCTTTGATGCGTCGTGAGCTAAAACGCAGTAGTTTCAACCTTTGGCGCAAAAGAGTGAATAGTGGTGTGAGTCAAAAACACGTGCATAAAAGAGCCGAAGCAATTAATCGTTTTAAATGCACACGTCAACGAGCAATCAGCTTGAATAAAATTAGTAAACGGTAATTATTTGCTGATATCACTTTCTACTACCCCATCGCGGATGCGTACAATGCGGCGCGTGCAATTGGCAATATCATCCTCGTGCGTTACGAGCATTACGGTATTTCCATTTTGATGTATACTACTGAACAAATCCATTATTTCTATGGAAGTCTTGGTATCCAAATTTCCGGTTGGTTCATCGGCAAGAATGAGTGAAGGATTATTGATGAGGGCACGCGCAATAGCAACTCGCTGACTTTGCCCTCCAGATAGTTCATTTGGATTGTGTTTTCCTCGATCTTTTAGTCCTACTTTTTCTAACATTGCCCAGGCACGTTCTTCTCTTTCTTTTTTAGAAACGCCAGCATAAATGAGCGGAATGGCCACATTTTCCCAGGCACTAAGGCGAGGCATCAAATTAAATTGTTGAAAAACAAAACCGATTTCGGAATTGCGAGCCGCAGCCAATTCATCATCATCCATTTGACTTACATCTTTATGGTTTAAAATGTATTGACCAGATGTGGCTGTATCCAAACAGCCGATAATATTCATTAAGGTAGATTTGCCCGAGCCAGAAGGGCCCATCAAAGCAAGGTATTCGTTACTGAATACTTTTAGATTAACTCCCTTGAGTACAGGCAATTCTTGTTTGCCCAAAAAATAACTTTTGTGAATATCACTCAAAGAAATAACCTCTTTCATTTATCTAAATAGGGTTTTAAATAAAATTATTCCAAACCGAAAGACCGAATTATTTCAGTACCTCCTGCAACATATTTTCCAAGTCGGGGCCACGGAGGTTGCGAGCAATAATTTTTCCATTGGGGTCTACTAAAAAATTACCTGGAATAGAAGATATATTATAATCACGAACGGCTACCGACTCCCATCCTTTTAAATCAGAAATGTGAGTCCAATCTAAATGATCCTTTTGAATGGCAGCAACCCATTTGTCTTTATCATTGTCTAATGACACACCCAAAATTGTAAAATTTTTGTCTTTAAACATCCTATAAGCGGCTACTACATTGGGATTTTCTTTACGACAAGGAGTACACCAAGAAGCCCAAAAGTCAACTAAAACATACTTTCCTCTGAAGGAAGACAAGGTGACGTTTTGACCATCAGGGGTGGACAAGCTAATTTCCGGGGCCATAGTACCTTCTGCAGTTTGATCGTCTGTACCACCCTCAGCTCCAATACCTTTATTATATCTTGCCGTAAAATCTTTACCTAATTTTTGATTGGCAAATCGTGAAGGTATTGATGCTACAAATGCATCCAAAAACGGCTTTTCAACAGTTGGATTAAGGATTTGAACCGCAAATAGCGCATTGGGAAGATATTTTGTAGTGTCGGCATAATTCTCGATGTAAAGCGTTAGTTTAACATTCAAATCACTCATTTCGCCAGAAGCCATTTCTAACAAAGAATCATTACCTCGCATGCGCATGCTATCCATTACAATAGCCATGGTATTAATGTCGCTAATGTGTTTTCGCACATTGATAAAAAAGTTTTTCAAACTTTCAGATCCTTGAGAACCTAGCACACTGTATTGCTCAAGGTTATCCCATTGAGCTACTACTTTAATATTTTCGTTGAAAATGGAAAGCAGTATGAATTTATTATCGCTAAAATGTAAACGATATAAACCTGGCTCTAAACTTGTGCTTGACAATTCAAAACGCCCTTTACTTGTTGATTTTGCAGAATCTAAAATCTTGGTTTCATTGATACCCATTTCCTCAAGCAAGACTGTTTGCTCGGGCATGTTTTCAATTTCGCCAACAATGACGAACTTGTTTTTTTCACTGCTACAAGAAAATAAAACTAGGGTAAGCGCAAAAAAGGAAAGTAAAGATTTAAAATTCATTTGCTTAATTTTGTTGATGCAAACTTAAAATATTAAGACCGTTAGCAAACAGCAAATATTGGCATCTAAGATAGTTTTAACAGTTTGTATAATAGTGCGTTCTAATAGTAGTTAAAGGCATAGTTAAACCATTTAATTGCCTAAAAACGGACAGAAAATTTAATATTTCGTATTTTTTTTGATTTTTAATTTTTCCTTCCCTACATTTGCAATCCCAAATTTGAGATTATGCCAAAGGTGAAGACACACTCTCGTGCGAAAAAAACATTTAAAGTTACAGGCACGGGTAAGATACGCAGATATAAAGCTTTTAAAAGCCATTTGCTAACTAAGAAATCTAACAAACGCAAGCGTCATTTGCGTCAAGCAGCATTCGTACATCCTACGAATCTTAATTTAGTAAAACGTATGCTAGGCATGCGCTAAACAATTTTTATTATTTTTTTAATACCACAATAGTATGCCACGTTCGAAAAATGCAGTTGCATCTCGCGCAAAAAGAAAAAAGATATTAGCTCAGGCTAAAGGTTTTTACGGAAAACGTAAAAATGTATATACCGTTGCCAAAAACGTTTTAGAAAAAGGTTTGGGCTACAAATATGTAGGTCGTAAACTTAAAAAACGTGATTACCGTAGCCTATGGATTACGCGTATCAATGCAGCTGCTCGCGAAGAGGGAATGAGCTATTCTGTTTTCATGCACAAGTTGTCTGAAAAAGGAATTGACCTTAATCGTAAAGTATTAGCAGATTTGGCTATGAACGAGCCAGATGCTTTCAAAAAATTGATTGCTGAAGTAAAGTAATTTACTATTAACAATACTTAAATGTCGGTGCTATTATGCACCGACATTTTTTATTTTGCATACTATCCCCACTTCGCAATCATTTCATCTTTTCTGCACCGTCATTTTTTGTATTTTTGTGACTTCAACTTTATCAATGAGCATTCAAAATAATTATGTAGGTATCATGGCAGGCGGCATTGGTAGTCGTTTTTGGCCCATTAGCCGTTCTCAGCGCCCCAAACAATTTCTTGATATTCTTGGCACAGGTCGTACGCTTTTGCAATGGACTTACGCAAGATTCAAAGACATTTGTCCTCCCGAAAATATTTTTTTCATCACCAACCACAGCTATGCAGAGCTCATCAAAGAACAATTACCTGAATTAGCTGATGCTCAAATAATGAGCGAACCCTCTCGCAAAAACACAGCGGCATGCGCTGCTTATTTTGCGCACAAAATCAATAACCTAAACCCAAATGCCAACATCATAATGGCGCCGGCCGACCATTTGATTTTAGATGAAAGAGCTTTTGAAAGAAGTATGTTTGAAGGGCTCGATTTTGTAAAAAACAATGATGCTCTGCTGACATTGGGTATCAAACCCACTCGGCCCGATACTGGTTACGGCTACATTCAATTCGATCAACAAAAATCTATTGATCAATTTTTTAGGGTAAAAACATTTACCGAAAAACCAAATTTAGAAATAGCGCGCGCTTTCCTAAAAAGTGGAGATTTTCTGTGGAATGCAGGCATATTCTTGTGGAATGTCCAAACCATTATTAAGGCATTTGATAAATACCTTCCTGAACTAAATGACATATTTCAGCAAATAAAACTATACAATACTGATAAGGAATACACAGAAATAGAAAAAGCTTACCCATTGTGTGTCAACACCTCTATCGATTATGCTGTGATGGAAAAAGCGGACAATGTATTTGTTGCCCCTGCCCAATTTGGCTGGAGTGATTTAGGTACTTGGGAAAGCGCTTATGAAAATTCTGAGAAAGATTATTTAGGCAATGCAGTTCATGGAGATAATGTAATCATTATTGATGCGTCAGAGTGTATGGTGAAAGCACCTGAGAAAAAACTTGTGTTGCTTCAAGGACTTGAACAATTCATAGTTATAGACACACCCGACGTTCTATTGATTTGCGAACGCAACAAAGAGCAGCATATCAAAGAATACGTGGCAGAAATCAAAAGAAATAAAGGTGATAAGTATTTGTAAGAGCTAAAACCTGGGGCAATGATATAATTTTCTACCCTTTGAGTTTTCGCTAAATAAGCCCTCGTATCGCACTGATAGCTCAAAAGCTCCAGTACCTTTTCCTGCATTTATGGGTAAGGAAGATATGGTGTAATCATAACTTGCCATCATCCTTACACCATTAAGTTGTACCCCTGCCACGCCCACAATGGCATCATCCCATCTATGAAAAGCTCCTAAAATGAGCTGATTAGCCGCAATTTGCTCTATAGGCTTATAGAGGCTAATTAAAAACAAAGAACCGTATAAAATCTCCCGAGATCCACTTTGGGTGGTATAATAAGCAGAGGGATTTAAAATAAAATTTTCGGCTGTTTTAAGCAATAAATCAAGATTGGCTGTGTGCCTAAATTGCAATGTATTTTCCCCACCTTTAAAAAAAGTTTCAGTGGGTTTGTTTAGATTAGCTGTACTGACTCCCAATTTTATATACAATGCCTCGTTAGGAAAAAAGGCATAATTCACACCCGCAGCTACCGAATTATAACTAGACTTTTCCAAGCCTTTGCCCTCCTGATTGGGATCGTTTTTATTAAACGTATAACCATCCCATTGAACAGGGAAGGTGAATTTGCTAAAATTGACACTTCGAGCACCATGACTTGCCGAAGCACCAGCCGAAACCATATGCATTTCGCCTATTTGCACGTGATAGGACAGAAACATTTCGGAACGAAAAAGATTTAACTTACCATCACCCACATTGTCGTTAAAAAAAGCAAAGCCAATTCCCATCCAATTCGTCTCATTTCTATTACGAAAAGCCTGAAAATCTCCATAAACAGATGTAGTGGTAAACGGAGCTGGTAGTGCCGCCCATTGTGTACGGTGTTGGGCGCCAACCCTATAATCTGACTCTGGCATTAGAGCCGCATTTGCAGGATTGAGCAATAATGGCGCATTATAATATTGCGAAAAGTGCATTCCTTGCCCAAAAACACCTTTACTCAAAAGTGATAATAAAAATAGGGGTAAAATTATCGGCTTAAAATTCATGATGATGCGATGGTAAACTGCGAATCAAATTCTTTATAAAAGTAATTTTTTTAGTCTGTTTGAGCAAATTAAAGAAACATTTTTATCGCAACTCCACAAAAAAAAAGGGAGTAGCTTTCTTGGCTACCCCCTATTCGCTAATATAAAATAATATTCCTTATTTTATCTCTATCACTCTAGACAATGCCAATTCATTGATGACGTGAATTGACTTACCGCCCAATGTTTTTAATTGGTGATTCCAAGGGCAAATAGTAACACTACCACCAGTAACAGCACCTAAAGTACCCATTTCGGCAGCGGTAAATGTTACTGATTTAACAGTACCCGCTTCTCTTTTCAAAATTGATTTTTTAGAACCATTAATTTGGAAATAAACAGAGTCGGCATTAGTAATAGAACCGTCAACAGCTAATGTAAAATCTGCAGTAGAACTTACCGAAGTATAAGAGCCTGCTATTTTGCCAGCATCAGGCATGCCTCTTCCCGAACTACCATTTGCATTATAAGTGAAAGATGGAGTTGTAACTACCCAAGTGATATTGCTGCTCAAGTCTATACCGGTAGGGTCTGTAGTTGCAGGCGTATAAACATAAGAGTTATTAGTTTGCTTTGTCAATTCTTTACCATTCAGGGTTATTTTACCTGCATCAGTGTAAGTTCCAGCACTCAAATTACCAAAAACAGCAACGCCAGTACCCAAATCCATATCCATTGAACCTATTGGAGTTGATGTTGTAGTACGTGTCATTAAAGCCACGATAACACCATCGCCTGTTGTGTATGTTGGAGTTGCTGCACCAGAAGATACTGGAGTGCTGGGAGTTGGAGTTGGGGTTGGAGTTGTGCTTGCCTCTTCTTTGTTACAAGAGGCTAAAGTACCTGCGGCTGCAAAAGCCAATAAAATTAATTTCGCGTTCATTTGTTTTAATTTTTTAAAAGTGAAAAACTTCTGCAAACATATAAAACATAAAACAAAGATGCAATACGATAAAAATCGTACTTCTGAAAAATAAAATTGAAGCGATACGCATAAAAATTTTACATTTGCAGCCCTTTAATAATATACTATATGGAATACAGAGAAATTGTAGCAGTAACCGGAATCGGAGGTTTGTTTCAGCTCCTGACTACCAAAAGTGACGGAGCAATTGTACGCAACCTAACTGACAAAAGCACGAAATTCATTCCTGCTCGTGTACACAACGTGACACCTATCGAGAGTATTGAAATTTATACCATCGACGAGAATGTTCGCTTGCACGTGGTACTTCAGGCTATAAAGGATAGCGAAACCACTACTCCTATTGTTGACCATAAAAAGGCTGACAACAACAGTATCAAAAATTATTTCAAAACAGTTTTTCCTGCTTTAGACGAAGATAGAGTGTATGTGAGCGACATGAAAAAAATGCTAAAATGGTATGAGTTGTTGAAAGCTAATGACTTATTAAATTTTGAAGCCTACAATCAAAATAACGGAGCTGAAGCTGCAGCAGGCGTTGACGAAGAAGCAAAAGAAGCACCTACCAAAAAAGCTAAAGCGAAAAAAGCAGACGACACAAACTCTGAATCCGAAGAAAAGCCAGCTAAAAAAGCTAAGGTAAAAAAAGCGGCTGAAGAAACGAGCGGTGAAGAAGCGCCAGCAAAAAAGACTGCACGCAAAAAGAAAACAGAAGAATAGTCAATAAGCTTGCTTCTATTTTCAGTTTGACGACACAAAAAACAAGTGGAAACACCTGTTTTTTGTGTCGTTTATATTTTGGGGCAACAAGCTGTTTTTGACAATCCTTGAACTTCTAGCGAGTCAATAATCATTCATCAACTTTATCACTGAATAAGGATTAATTTTACGGCGTAAAGCAAATCTTTCGTCTCTTGAAAATCGTCCTCGCACAACAGAATTACCATATTGGCAATTTCGAATCCAATACCCAAAAAATCATTACAACTATTCGTGAAGCAAAAGCTAGCGCTGCCGAATTGATTGTTTTCTCCGAACTCTGTGTCTGTGGCTATCCACCACGCGATTTTTTGGAGTTTAACGACTTTCTAGAGCAGACAATGGCTTCTGTCAATAAAATTGCACAGGAAGCTGATGGCATTGGAGTGTTGATTGGTGCGCCGTCTCGAAATACTCAACCCGAAGGGAAAGACCTATTCAACTCGGCCTATTTCCTATTCGAAAAAGAAATCAAACAAGTGGTGCATAAAACACTTTTGCCCACCTATGACATTTTTGACGAATATCGCTATTTTGAGCCGTCCAACACTTGGGAAGTCATCAATTTTAAAGGGAAAAAAATAGCGGTCACCATCTGCGAAGACATTTGGGACCTCTGCGAAAATCCGCTCTATCAAATGAACCCGATGGACGAACTCATCAAACAATCTCCCGACTTGATGATTAACCTCAGTGCTTCACCATTTGATTACATCCATGCCGCTGCACGCAAAAACATAATTGCAGCTAATGTAGCCAAGTATCAATTGCCAATGCTGTATTGCAATACGGTAGGCTCGCAAACAGAGATTGTTTTTGATGGCGGCTCTATCATTATGGACGCTGAGCAAAATATAATTTCCGAAATGCCTTATTTCGAAGAGGCGCTACAGACAATAACCTGGGGCGAAGATGGCACATTGAAAACAGCAAATCAACATCCGACGCTATATCTTACTGCTACCATACTCGGAAAAAATTTTGAAGCCGAATTAAATATAGAGCAAATACATGCTGCACTCCTATTGGGCATACGCGATTACTTTGCCAAAATGAATTTTAGCAAAGCCATAGTGGCCTCTTCGGGCGGAATCGATAGCGCAGTGGTATTGGCTCTGGCCTGCGAAGCTTTGGGTGCCGAAAATGTTCGAGCGCTTTTGATGCCTTCACAATTTTCGACAGGACATTCGGTTTCGGATGCAGAAGCCTTATCCCACAATCTGAATAATCCTTATGACATTATACCTATTAAAAACGTCTTCGAGTCCTACGAAAATGCGTTGGAGCCTGTTTTTTCGGGTTTAGCCTTTTCGGTAGCAGAAGAAAATTTACAATCGCGCATCCGTGGGGCAATGGTGATGGCTCTAAGCAATAAATTTGGTTCCATATTATTAAACACATCCAACAAGAGCGAACTCTCTACAGGCTATGGAACTCTCTATGGCGATATGGCAGGAGGCTTGGGTGTGCTGGGCGATTTGTACAAAATGCAAGTCTATGCCTTGGCACGATACATTAACAGAGGTAAAGAAATTATTCCGCAAAACATAATAGACAAAGCACCAAGTGCCGAATTGAGGCCAGGGCAAAAGGATAGTGATAGCCTACCCGATTACGCCATTTTGGATGCGGTACTCTACCAATATATTGAAAAACGACAAGGCCCAAAAGACCTGATAGCAATGGGGTTTGACGAGGCTCTTGTTGCCCGGATCTTAAAACTAGTCAACACCAACGAATACAAACGCAATCAATTTTGCCCTATCATTCGGGTATCACCCAAAGCATTTGGAGTGGGCAGAAGGATGCCCATTGTGGGGAAATATTTGTCGTAGAAAAGATTTTTGCTTTCAACACAAGTAAAGATTGAATCTGAAAAGCAATATGTTTGTTTAAATCTTTTTAATTTTTTTAAAACAACTAGTATGATTACAAGATTAAAAGTTGATGGCTTTAAAAGCTTGTTGAATACAGAATTGTATTTTGGGCCTTTTACTTGTATTGCCGGGGCAAACGCAATTGGGAAGTCAAATCTTTTTGATGCATTAGTGTTCTTATCTCTATTAGCCGACAACACAATAATTCAAGCTGCAAAATCAATTAGAAGTGAAGATCAAAAGCACTCAAACATAAAAGATATTTTTTTCAAAAGTGGAGCTCAATATTATGAGACCATTTCTCTTGAGGTAGATATGCTTGTGCCTGAAATTGCTGAAGATGATTTAGGTCAGGTTGCTAAGGCAACCATTACTAGTTTGCGTTATTTACTTGTATTAAAATTAAACGAAGAAAATAATAGCGGAGAACCAATTGAGATTTTAAAAGAAGAACTTAAGCCGATAACACTCAAAGACGCCAGAAGTAAAATATATTTCTCACAAAGTAAAGAATGGTTAAACTCAGTTTTATTTGGCAGAAGATCAGGGGCACCATTTATATCGACTGAGGGTGATAAAATAAAACTTCACCAAGATGGCAATAAAGGTAGAAGCACCGAATTTATTTCAGAAAGAATGCCAAGAACTTTACTTTCAACAGTAACAGCAGAATCCCCAACAGCTTTTTTGGCACGGCAGGAAATGCGCAACTGGATGATGCTTCAATTTGAACCCAGTTCATTAAGACAACCAAATTCTACATTTGAAGTCAAAAATGCAGAAATAACCGCTAGTGGTTTGAATCTTCCCGCAACACTATACAGACTACATAACGAAAGAACGGAAAGTGATGTCTATCAATCTATCACCAATAATTTAAAGGATCTAGTGAGCGATGTTGATGAAATTTTTATTGACAAGGACGAAAAACGCGACCTCCTTACTTTACAAGTAAAGTTTAAAGATGGGCTAATATTGCCGGCCCAATCCTTATCTGATGGGACACTTCGGTTTCTCGGATTAGCAATTATAAAGGAAGATAATAGTAGTGGTGTGATTTGTTTGGAAGAGCCTGAGAACGGTATCAACCCTAATAAAGTAGAAAAAATGGTTAGTCTTCTGAAGGAAATTACCACTGATTCGGAATACCCAGTAGATGAAGACAATCCTTTTCGGCAGGTAATTATTAATTCTCATTCGCCCATTGTTGTTAGTAATGTACCAGAAGAAAGCTTATATCTGGCTAAAGAAAAGGAGCAATACTTAGAGCAATTTGGGAAAAAGGTAAAATACACTGGCTTTTCAGCCTTAAATAAAACTTGGAAAACAATCAATAAACTTGTCGAAATAACTAGCCTCGGAGAAATCAATAATTATTTAGAAAACAATTTGAACGAAAGTGACTTTAGTAATAATATAATTTCAGAAAATCAGAACACATATTTGCCTAAATCCTCCGCTAAGAAAGTATCGAGAACCGTTGCCCAACATATATTTCAACTTAAACTAGAATTGAAGTAATGAGCATTACGATAAAATACACATTAGTTACTGATGGAAGCTCTGATAAAACATTGATGAACATAATTAAATGGCTTATTGATGATTTATATCCTCAAGTTGCTTTCGAAGGAAGTTTTGCAGATTTTAGGAAAATAAAAAATCCGCCGTCAAATGGAAATGTAGATGCACGAATTAAAAAAGCCGTTGAATATTTCCCTTGCGATGTCATATTTTATCACAGAGACGCTGAAACGAGTAATAATGATATTTTGACAACAAGGAAAGAGGAAATACTTGGTCAAATTTCGGAAGAGTATGCAAACAGAGTAATTTGTGTTGTTCCTATTAAAATGATGGAGAACTGGTTATTAATAGACAAAGAGGCTATTAAAAAGGGTGCTGGCAATAGAAATTATTCAAACAACTTTGAACTTCCCGGATTAAGAAGACTTGAAAGCATTACTGATCCTAAAAGTTTTTTACATAACCTACTAAAAGAGGTAAGTTGTAACAAAGGTCGAAGGCTGAAAAATTTCAATGTTCACCAAGCTGTTCATATTGTCTCAGAAAATATAGCAAGTTTTCAACCTTTACGAAGTCTTAGTGCATTCGAATTTTTTGAAAGGGAAACAAAAAGGGTATTGGATCTTATTATCGCCCAAAAACAACTTCTTTGAAGTCTTAAAAATATAAACGCAATCAATTTTGCCCCATCATTCGTGTTTCACCCAAAGCATTTGGAGTGGGCAGAAGGATGCCCATAGTGGGGAAATATTTGTCGTAGGATTTTAGCGTAATTATTTTTTGCAAAAAAGGAAGGGATAGAATTGAACATTACAATTCTATCCCTTTATAGTTAATTCGATTAAAACTTATTGCTTCACAAAATGCTGTGAGGAGGATTGTACCCCATCAAAATAAATCACAGAATACACACCAGCTGCGAGGCTGCTGATATTAATTTCAAATTGGTTTGTAGTACGCAAAACGGGCAAGTTCATTGTTTTGCCCAAGGCGTCAATAATACGGATGCTCTCTTCTTTGCTGGCTTTGGCTGTTGTTTCCAGATACAAGCTGCTTTCGGCAGGATTAGGATACAGTTTGAAAGTTTGCTTTGTTGCCATACTTTTTGAAATGCTTAAGGGAAGAGGGTTCCAGTAAATTTCCCATGCAGTATCTGCAAGATCTTTTATGTCCTTTAATTTAAGGTCGGGGCAAACATGTCCATTAGTATCTGTTGCCATAAAAACCATAGCCACCTTTGCTGAAGAATTGGGTGCAAGTTGGTAAGCCTTCGAGTTAATCAAAAAGCGCTTATCACCCATAGCTAAAGCACTATCGCAAGGATTCCAAGAGGCATTTGCATCATAATATATTCTTGCAGCACCAGTACCCATCTTTAATGGGATGCCATCAGCATCGCTACCCGTCATATAATAATAATACTCGTTTACATTCTTTGGTTTGCGTAACGAACCTGAAGGCGAATTTTCAAAAAAACCAAAACTGCCTACTTTCTGCATTGCTGAGGGGTAAGTATCCCCGGGCATTTCTACATAAGTCATAGCAGTAAGTGGAAGAGGGTCAGTGGGTTTTCCTGTTGCATTAAATGTAATAACCATTCTGCGTGCCGAATCAAGGGCAATAGCATCGTCAAAAGGGTATCCCAAATCAGGATCACTAAACATACTATAGATAACGCTATCCATCAAAGCTGAACTACGATTATAAACAGTGTATTCATAAAACAACATTCTATCTACTCCCGAACCTCTATTGTAGGCATATGCACAAGTGTGAATTTCAAGACCTATCGGGGTAGATTTAGTTGAAGTTTTAGTGTTCCCCATATCATTTATCACCCACCACAACATTTGATCCCCCTTTATTTTAGGATAATCTCCCTTAGTGGCATCATAGTTGCCATCAGCATCCACATCAACAAAGGGAGCCATATTGCTGCTAACCGATAAGGAAGCGCCGGCATTACCTTTGGCGTAAGGATTGCCCTTGGCAGGCCATTCTAAAATAACAGATGGCACAGTACTCGTTGTTTTACTGCTTAAGCTTAAAAATGTGTTGATATCGGATTGATTAATTTTCCAAATTTTAGCCCAATCGGCCGAAGATTTTGCTGTAATTCCACCACTTACTGGGTCAATAGGTCCAGGCCAATAATCAACACCGATACTTCTGTACAATGCAGCTGCACCTTTCAAGATTCCACTTCCATCAAAACCTCCCACCCATAATCCGCTAACACTATTTACATAACGGCCAGTTCCTTTAGGATATTCACAAGAAGGTTCACTACTATAATGGTCATACCACATATCGCCATGCACTGTGTGCTTTGCCTTAAAATGATTGATGTCTAAATCTTCGGATACACTCGAAATTGTTGCCTGACCTTCAACTTGAATTGAAGCAAACATCAACATTATTGCTGTTAAAAGCTTATTGCAATTTTTCATTTCCTTTAAATTTTAAAAAGTGAAGAAGAAGTGATGAGGTAATTTTCAATAAAAATATACTATATTTTTTTATAAAAAATAATAATCAGTAATTAAAAATTAAAAAGCGAATAAAATATTTATTCGCTTTAATGTTTTAGGCAGGACTGTAATTAGGGGCTTTTTTCATCTAACATTGGTTTTTGTTTGAAAGTACAAGTAAGGGGCAGTAGACCCTTTACTTGTACTATCTCATAAGTTTCAATTGTACGAGCTGTTTGTTTTAGGTTAAAGTGGCTCGATTGTTGAAAATCTTATTGGTTAATGAAGTAATAATTCAAGATTCCGACAAACTTGATTGATTACAGCCCGAAAGTAAAATGACGTTTCGAAATAACCTAAGTTATCTAACGAACGGTATGTTTTATCTAACGAACGGTAAAAAAAGGGGAGAATAAGGTGGATTGTTGGCAAAAATTGCAGTAGGATTATGTAAATATCTTGCCGAATTATGGAAGCAACTCTTGAATTTTTTCTATTATTATCTCATCCATTGCATTCAACCAAATAAATTCCTGATCTTTTTTAAACCAAGTCATTTGACGTTTAGCATAATTGCGACTGTGTTGCTTCATTTTTTCTATGGCGGTAGCTAAATCTGTTTTACGCTCAAAAAAATAAAACAGTTCAGAATAGCCAACAGTGTTTAAATTTTTCAAGTCCCTTTTTGGGAAAAGTGCTTCTGCCTCAAGCAGCAAACCTTGTTGCATCATCAAGTCAACCCTATGGTTGATTCGCTGATACAAAATTTCGCGGGGCAACTCTAAGCCAATTTTTACAATTCGGAAAGGGCGTACTTTTTTGATACCGGTTTGAAAAAAAGTGATAGAAACACCTGTAGAGCGCACAAAAGCCAATGCTCTAATCATTCTTGCCGGATTATCCATTGCTCCGTTTGCAGCAAATAGAGGGTCTTCAGCCAATAAACTAGCCCTTAAGCTTTCGATCCCTTTGGAAATATAGAGTTGATTTACTGAGTCAACTATATCCTTGTCCATTGCCGGCATTTCATCTAATCCTTCGCAGAGCGCTTTGACGTACAAACCAGTGCCCCCACATACAATAGCAGTGTCGTTATGCTGAAAAATGTTATCCAAATGCCCAAGAGCTATTCGTTCAAAATCTGCAGCGGTCAAGGATTCTTCGGGCTGATAGCAGTTGACAAAGTAATGCTGTACCGCATGCAGCTCCTCGGCGGTAGGTTGGGCGGTGCCGATAGCCATTCCCATGTAACATTGCCTAGAATCCGCAGAAATAATTGCAGTTTTTAATTGTTCCGCCAAAGCTATGGCAACAGCAGTTTTGCCCACAGCAGTGGGCCCTGCAATCACAATTAAAGTTTTCGGGCTCCGAGTCATTTATCAAATTAGCTGGTCAATTCTAACAAAGTGATTTCGGGCATGATACCAAAACGACCTTGGTATCCCAGAAAACCAAAGCCACGATTGACATAAAGATATTGTTTGCCCTCATTATACAAACCTGCCCAATATTTATAGATATACTGTACAGGACTCCATTTCAACCAAGGTATTTCAACACCAAACTGCATGCCATGGGTGTGACCACTGAGCGTAAGGTCAATGTCTGGATATTCGGTACGAACTTGATTAGTCCAGTGCGAAGGATCGTGAGAGAGTAATATTTTAAATTGAATATTCTTTTCGGCCAAACCTTCATAGGCATTTTTCATGCTGCCATACTTCGGAAAATGAGCCTTGGCACCCCAATTTTCTATGCCCAATAAGGCGATTTTATCTTCGCCCCTTTCCAAAATAAGATGTTCATTCATCATTAATCGCCAACCCATATCGGCGTGGATTTTTTTGAGCATGTTTAGATTGGCAACTTTGGCCTCTTCGCTTGGCCAGCTAACATAATCGCCATAATCGTGGTTGCCCAGGATTGAATAAACACCCATTGGCGCTTTAAGTCGGGCAAAAATTTTTTGGTATTCACCCATCTCAGATGATCGGTCATTGACCAAATCGCCGGTAAAAAAAACAATATCGGGTTTTAAATCAAGTGCCATTTGAATGCCTTTACTCACAGCTTCCGGATTGTCAAAACTACCTGCATGAATATCAGACAATTGCACGATTTTCAAACCTCTAAATGCTGCTGGCAAATTGGGAAATTTAACCTTAACTCTTTTGACTTGATAGCGATAACGATTACCGATACCGTTGATAAAACCAACGATTACCCCTGCGCCAAGTACTAAAGCCATTCGCGACAAAAACATGGACCTACTGATACCTGTAGTAATTGTTGTTTCCACAGCCGTAGTTTTGGAGCGGTCGGTCATCCACAACACAGCCCGACGGATGTCGTCGCCCAGCATAATCAATAGTATCAGCGCTTTGCTGACCAATAATCCGATAGCCAAGGCAATGTAAACAGTTTTCACACCATTAGGAATGTGAATAAGGCCACTGCGCATAATAAAAAAGCCAGCCCAGCACAGTATATCTACCAAAATATAAAGGCTCATTGCAAGATTACGGGCGGTATTGGGCAATGATCGCAATGCCGATTTCAAAACAACGAAGCTATAATATTCGGCCAAAGCCACTATTGCAAAAAATAAAATTATTCGAAAGGTGTTCATTATTCTAAGTAGAAATAAAAATTTTGAGTGGCAAAGGTAGAATCTAGCTTGGTATGAAAACGTTAGAATTGATAAGAAATACCTAAAAGATTTAAAAAAAGGGGTTTTAAAATATTTTAACGATGGTATAGTATTTTACGTGCTAATTATTAGCTTTGTAGCCAATCATTATTTTACAATCCTTATGAAAAGATTAGTATTTGGCTTGAGCATGGGTGCAGTTTTGTTTTTGGCATCTTGCAAAAAAGATATTGGAGGCCTAGCCGAAAACTCTTGGTCAGTTTCGGGAAAAACATACACAGCAACTACTGTCGATGTTTCTCCATCAAGCAATTTTATATCTGCATCTAATGGCAGTGGCTCTTCGATAGACTTTTCATTTAAATCACTTCCTTCGGCCAATACTGACCTAGACATTAACGATGTAGCCTACACCAATACTGATGTGGCAATACGCACCATATTGAGCGGCAATATTATTTATAATAGCGTCCCCAGCAAAGGCACCTTTCTTTCGCTTCGTGTCAATAACGGAAAATATACGCTCATTGCCAACAATATAAAAATGGTGAATGCAGGCCCTTCAAAAGACACCGTACTTGTTTCCACAAATATTGTTCAACCATAATAATTGGTGCCATTTTTAAATCTTTTTACTAAACAACAACAATGAAAAAACTTCATTTTTTATTTTTTGCAGCTCTAGCATTCGTCATTATTTCTTGCAATAAAGAATATCCTGAGCCAGTTTACACTCCCGAAAAAAACACTTGGTTGGTTAATACGGATACAATTGGGCCTGCCAATTTTGTGTATTATGACACCGCCAACCTTATGTACGGCGGCTTAAAAGGTGTAGGTTCTGTTACTATTCGCTTCAGAGAAAAACCAAAATCAGATGGAGAATATGTATTCCGCGCCAAAGCAGACGAACCCAATGAAATCAGTATTTTGATTATTGACAGCGTTACAAATATGCAATGGTTAAGCACAGATAACGATGGCCTTGCATTGAAAAAAGAACAATTTGCCAATGTAACCTTAAATGGAAGCAATGTTGGTGTAGCCTTCAATAACAAATGGCTAAAGCGCACAGATAATGTGGACAAAGCCAAAGTTTCCATTAACATTGAATAATCACAAACGCATCGATAGTAAACCGCTTAAATAACTTTAAGCGGTTTTTTTTTATGATTAATAAAGCAATAAATACACCGATGCATTATTTCATTGCTTTAACTTTGAAGTAAAAATAACAACACTTGGAAACAGACTGTACATACATCAACTATGAACAAACCAATTCTTTTGCAGAATTGGTGTATGATTACATTAACGTAAAAAACACCATCAAACCCTTCATTCGTTTTGAGCCCAACCAATCAGGCATCAATGCCGCTATCGAAACAAGAAAACAATACCCTATTAATAGGGAAGTACTGGTACTAGCCCTGAAACGACAATATAAAGCCATAACAAGCCACCCAATAGTGAATCAAAATATTGAGGCGCTGCGTAACAATAACACCTTTAGTATTTGTACTGCCCATCAGCCTAATCTGGCAACAGGCTATTTATACTTTTTTTATAAAATATTACACGCTATCAAATTGGCAGAAGTACTCAATTTGGAGCATCCCGAAAAACATTTCGTACCTGTTTACTATATGGGTAGTGAGGATAATGATTTGGACGAATTGGGCCAATTTTGGTACGAAGGCAAAAAACATAAGTGGGATGCTGAGGGCCAAACTGGTGCTGTGGGCCGTATGTCATCCAAAAGCTTAAACTCGTTATTTAAAAATTTGTTCAAAACATTTGGCCCTCCCGGCAAGCATTGTGAAGAACTTATAGAAATGTTGAGCGAAAGCTATCTTCAACAAGAAACGATTGCCGAAGCCACCCATTTTTTGGTTCACCAGCTATTTGGTCATTACGGGCTACTTGTGCTTAACCCTGACGATGCTGACCTTAAAGCCTTATTCTCTGACATTGTCAATGATGAATTATTTCATCAAAATGCTTTTCCAATCGTCAGCCAACAATCATCTTTGTTGGCAGAAAAATACAAAGCACAAGCTTTTCCAAGACCAATAAACTTATTTTACCTTAAAGATGACTTGCGCGAGCGTATTGAAAAAAACGGCGATACTTGGACTGTGGTCAATACCGATATTCATTTTACCGAGCAGGAATTAAAAAGTGAACTAAAAAATCACCCAGAGCGCTTTAGCCCTAATGTAATTTTGCGCGGTTTGTTTCAAGAGAGCATTTTACCGAATATTTGTTTTATTGGAGGAGGCTCGGAAGTAGCCTATTGGCTGCAATTAAAACCAGTTTTTGATTTTTACAAAGTGTTCTTTCCGGTAGTGATTCTTCGTCAATCTGTGCAAATAATAAACGAAGATGCTTGGCAACTCGCAAAACGTTTGGGTGTTTCTTTAACTGAAATTTTCCAAGCCGAAGAAAGCTTGACCAAAATAATTTTGGGCAGAAAAACAAACCTTTCGTGGCAATTGCAAAACGAAAAAGAAATCATCCATAAAACAATGGAGGCAATAGCTCAGAAAGCCTATGCTGTTGACCCGACTCTTGAAAAATCGGCACAAGCAGCATTGACTAAAATGCAAAAACAATTATCCATCATAGAACAAAAAATATACCGAGCCGAAAAACGAAAAGAGCATGAACTCGTTGCCCAAATTAAAAGACTAAAAGCCGCTATACAACCTAATGGCGGACTTCAAGAAAGGGTAGAAAATTTCATGCCTTATTACCTTCAAGATGGCTTTGCCATTTTTGAAAATATCAAAAACAACCTCAAACCATTAGGCAACCAATTCCTCATCATTCATCCCAAAAAGTAAAACTGAATGAAAACAGCTGTACAATTTAAAGCCACGCGCACTGCCAAAATTTTATGCTGCCTATTCTTAGCATTTAATTTATCAGTGCAAAATAGTTCTGCCCAATTACTTTCGGCTGCCAATCCGACAAAGAAAAGCAAAGCCTTACCCAAAATGTATGCTGGAGCCAAATTTGGGGCTAATTTTTCTTATTTATCAGGGTCAAATTGGAAAAACGGCATCAAATCAAATATGCTTGGTGGCTTGTTTGCTGGAATTAAAGGTTTAGGGATTGGAGCGCAAGCTGAAGCACTTTTCGAACAATCTGACTACACATCAGGAAATGGCTTCTATCAATTGTACAAAAACTATTACAATGACATTGGCGACTCCTTGAAAACTGGATCTTTTCGTGTCAATAAACTATGCCTTCCGGTATTGGTACAGTTTAGGGTTGCAAGACTTTTATGGATGCAAGCAGGCGTGCAATACTATGGCATTATCAACGTGAAAGACAACTCCAATTTATTGAAAGATGCCAAACAATTATTCAAATCTGGCAATACTGCTGGTATTATTGGTGCCACAGTTCATCTGGGCAATGCAGATATTGGCGCAAGAGCCTTGTTTGATTTTACGAATTTGAACAACCTCAACACCAATGACGTCTGGAAACAATACATGTTTCAGGCTCATGTGGGCATAAAATTATTTTAGACTGACTGTGTAGTTTCTGAAAACCAATTTTCTAAAACTCTTTTGTGTATTTCAAATGCATCACCATAATGAATGGTACGAAAAGGGAAAAGGGTGGCATTGAGCAAAGAGGTGTGTATGTCAAATTTGTGTTGCTTTGCACTCATAAAAATTTTCTTTTCGTGCATCAACTTTGCCAGATATTCCTGTTCTGTTTGACCAGGAGTAGGAATGAGAATAGCTTTTTTACCCATAGCCAATAAATCCATCAGCGAGGAATAACCACTACGACAAATAACAATTGACGCTGCTTCTATCGCTAAAAAAAGTTCATTTTCAGTAAGCCTTTTATGGTAACTGATATGCTCAGGAATAATGGAAGGTGTAACTGCGTTTTCATTTCCTTCGACAAAAACAAAATGCTTTTCTGATTTGATAGCCTTTTTCCAAAGCATCTCTGACAAAATACTCCGTTGAGGCTCAGTACCCGATAGCAATATCAATACTATAAAATCCTCGTCTTTCTTTATCTCTTCCTTTATACCAGCACATTGCGAAAGCAAACCAATATAATCTGTTTTTATCTTGGGGAGTATAGAAGGATGCGCCAAAGCACCGCTTAATCCATCATCTTCGGATACATCGACTACCCAACAACGACTAAATTTTTCAATAAAACGATAATGAATTTTCAATAAAATCCTATCTAGCGAAGCACTCACTCCAGTCCGAATTTGCAATTGGTGCGTCATTAAAACACAAGGAATTTGCGTACTGTACAATCCATATCTGTTGTCGGAAATAACAGCATCAATACGATGACTTTTGATGACGTTTTGCAACCAGAGATGCTCGGCTTTAATACACTTTTTTAGCCGCGGAATTTGTGCCAGTATTTTGGGAACCAAGCCAAATTTTGTTTTGGCATATTGGACATTATAGCCTTCAAGGGGTATGATTTCGATAGATGAAAATATACTTTTTATATAATGCTGTTGGCTTATATTGCCGGCAAAAACAACTTGATGCCCTAGCTTTGTGATGTGCTTAATAATAGGCACACATCGGGTTACATGACCCAAACCCCAATCTAAAGGAGCCACAAGTATCCGAAGCTGTTTTTTGTTCACCCGATTTCGTTATTTTTACAAATGTAGAACATTATGAAGCGGAGCAAAATTTTTAGACTATTCCTTTTGGTATTCATTACCCTCGGTATAACGACAACAATGATATCGTGCAAATCAACCAAGCGCAAAGGCTGCGGATGTGGTGCAGACCTCAATAGAATGTATAAACCTCGTAGATAATTCAACTATTTTTTATGCTTTGGCAAAGAAAACAAAAATGGCATTATTTTGATACAGGCTTAATGGCACAGCATTTTAGCGACGCTGATTTTTTGAAAAATTGGTATTTCGATAAAGCAGTGAAAGGTGAGTTGGCACGCTACTTTGAAGTAATCGACTTACAACGTTATGCCATCGTTACCAAACCTAAAAAAGTAAACATGGTGATGCGCGAAAAAACCAAGGAACCTTTTATCTTCTTTGCTTGCCGCAACTAAATTGAGGATAAAAATTCAAGAAAATTTTTGTCTTGAAGTTCTTTGTTAAAAACAGTTTCGCTACAGAGATGGCAATCACTTCTCATTGTTTCATATTCCTCATGGCTCAGAGTAATTAGTCTACTGATATTTTCTTTTAATTGTTCGTAGTCCAAAGGTTTGTTGACAAAACCAATTTGATTCCTCTGTACAATTTCAGCTGCCTCACCTTCTCCACTAAATAATATGGGTAGCCCATTGGCTATAGCATTAAAAATTTTTGAAGGAACAGCCCCCTCAATAGAGGCGCTCAAAGGGATGAGCATGGCGTGATAATTAACCAACATATTCGGTATTTCTTCTGAAGACAATGCCCCTGAATAATAAACTCCCCTATCGGGATGCAGCGCTGTCCATTCCTTTATTAGCGCTAACTCAAAACCTTGCCCATAAATATGCAATTCGGTACCCAAAGCTGCAAAATCTATCGATTGTATTATCCCTAAAACCCCTTGTGCAATGCCCAAAAGACCCGCATAAACAATTTTTCGTTTACCTGAAGGTCTTGCTTGTTTCGCTTGGACAAAATCGGGTTGCAAATTGCGATAGACAAATGACGGTTGGCTATTTCCTAATTCTTGGATATGCTTTTGTATCGTTACGGATTGTGTCGAAAAAGCATCGGCAAGTTGATACATTTTCTGTTCTTGCTTTTGCAAAAAACTATAAAATGGCCCCTCTTTAATAAAACCTAAATCGTAAGCAGATTGTGGCCACAGATCGCTAACATTCAGCACAACTTTAGCTTTGCATCTATGAGCAATACGCAGCCCCAAAAAACCGGTAACAAATGGTGGGCTGCTCACCAAAACCAAATCTGGCTGAGAGTTCAATAATTGCTTCTTGGCTAACAAAAACAAGGATACTGTATAACTAAGTAAACTAATAGCACGTATCATTTTGCTGGAAGAATGGGTGGGAATCAACCATGTGCGAATAATATTAATACCTTCAAAATTTTCTTTTACAAGAAGCCTTCTTTTATAGGCTGGAAAAATTTTACCCGTTGGATAATTAGGCATAGCACAGATTACGGTAACTTCGTGTTGATGCTGCAAAAGCATCTTTGCCAAATGGTACATACGAGTAGGCGCCGCACCAGTTTCTGGCGGGAAAGAAGAACAAAGCAGGGTAATTCTTTTTTTTTGTATCATCATTTACCATCCAATCCCAACACCAAGCTCGGCCAACTCAGCTGTAGCATAATGTGTTTTTAACAGAGTAGTTATAGTTAATTCTTTAATCAAGCCCTTTTCGTTTTGCAGCAAATACCAGTTCATCCCCAAACGCTGATATATCGGAGCTTTGGCCAATAATGTCTGCCTGACATAAGCCCCAACTTGCATATACAAGCCTACCCTACCATATAAAAATTCGTGAGCTGCAAAAAGGCCTGCATTCCAAGCTCTATTTCGTTCATTACCTGTTTCGAGAGCCTGAAAACGCATAAAATCATAAACCGCTTGATGATAGCCATAATCAAGGCCAACTATTATTTTATTTTTTCCCCAATAACGTTTGCTCAAGGAGAGAGAACTAATGTACACTGGCGTAGCTGCACTCCCTGCACTTTCGCCCGTGGATAAAGCGACAGCTAGCCGTGCTTGCAGCAAGATGCGATTTTTAAGCACTGGAAGCTGTGTTTTGATTTTTGTGGGATAGGCTGTGTTCGGAAAATATCGAAATCCAATATGTGCACCCAATAAATTAATGCCCAAATTGGGTACTCTGTATTTTGCCGAAGACATGTGCGTAAAATTGATGCCAGCTTGTAAGTCCCAATGCTGATTGATATGGTAGCGAACATCGGAAGAAAACAAACTAAAATTGTTAACACGCCCTCCGATGGCGTTATTCAGCGTATCCCAGTGGGGCGCATAAGGCCGATACTGCTTGCTGATATAGCCTAAACCCATTCCGAATCGGATGGTCCATTCCCAGTTTTGTTTGCACCATATCGGCAAAGAAAGGTTGGGAAACACCCCTACTCCGGCACCATAATTCTCTTTGTCGTAATGAATATAACTGAGTCCCAATCCTAAGGTGGGATATTGTCTTCGCTGCTGCCAATCGGCCTTACCATCGGTCTTCCATACAAGATTTAGCTCTGCACCACCCGTCATTGAGGGTATAGGGCCACGAAAATTTTGGGTATGCTTAAAAATTCTTCCGCCCAAAAGATTAGTTTCAATTCCGAAACCAGCTTTGCCTTGTTGCGCCCATATATTGCCATTGCAGCAAAGTACGATTGCCCATAAAAAGGCAAATCGATGACTATAAAAGGCAACAAGATGGCGAGCGGTACTCATAAAACAAGCAAGAAAATTTATAGCAGTCAAACCTACAATATTTCTGTTCAAAATCTCATTGCTGCAAACCATTATCTTTGCCTCTGAATTCTGAACTTATAACTGATGATAAAAACGATTGTGGTTGCCGCGTCTGAAAACAATGTGATTGGCATTGACAACAATTTGCCTTGGCATTTATCTGATGATTTGAAATTTTTCAAAAAGATAACCTTAGGCAAGCCGGTATTGATGGGACGCAAAACCTTTGAATCTTTGGGAAAACCCTTACCCAAAAGGCTTAATATCGTTCTTTCGCGCAGTCATCAAAGTTTACCCGAAGGCGTTTTACAATTTACAGATTATGCTCAAGCCATTCAGCATCTTGAGAATGTAGGCTGCGAAGAGGTCTGTATTATTGGTGGCGGGGTGGTATTTGCCGATGCGCTGGAAAATGTGGACCAAATATTCCTCACCCGAGTGCATACGATTTTAGAAAATGGTGAAGTCTATTTTCCTTCTTTAGATGACAGCCAATGGACTAAAGTTTGGGAAGAGCATCATCCCTCAGATGAGCAGCATCATTATAGTTTTACTTTTCAGCAATTTAAAAAAGTTAAATCCTAGCCTTGTCTTTGTTTCTATTTCTTCAAAAAATAAAATACAAGCTGAAAGCTAAAAACCGACATGGCATTCATTCGCCATTTGTATATGATTTTGTTGAAAAAATTTTAAATGGCCGCTGGCCAAATAGGGAGCTTAGATATTTCCTATTCTGGAAACAAGCCAAATTAACTTCAAAACAATCACTAATCATAGAAAGGATAGCTTCGTATTATGATGTTCATTCAATTCATTTTTTAGGAGAAACAGTTGAAATTTCAACCCATAATGAAGGCGGAAAACTTGACATATACGCTGACCCCAAGCAAGTACTGCCAAACGTCAATCATCATGACATTATCATTGTACTAAACCCCTATTCTTCTGCATCGCAATATATTGATTGGGAAACTTTGATTAATAAGTCCTCAGTTAGCTTATCAATCGATATATACGAACTGGGTATCCTATTTTTTCGAGAGGAATTTCAAGTAAAACAGCATTTTTGGCTTCGCTAAAACAGCTTTATGGAAACAAAATGTTGATTTATTACGCAAACCTTATCTTTGTGCTCACAAAAATGTTGTTAATGCTTTTTCATTCTTAATGCAATGAAGCCCATTAACGCAAAAAAATTTGTTGCAATATGATTGCAGACCTGATACTCACACTCTTTTTAGTTGTATTGAATGGCTTCTTTGTAGCCGCCGAATTTGCCATTGTGAAGGTTCGCTCTTCACAGCTAGAAGTGGCAAAAGCCAGCAAAACCCTTACTGATACTGCCCGAAATATCGTGGGCAATCTTGACGCCTATCTTGCCGCTACACAATTGGGCATTACATTGGCTAGTCTTGGATTGGGATGGGTGGGCGAAGGTGTCATGACGGCCATCATCCTTAATTTTTTCGAATCCTTAAACTTAACTATTGATCCGGCAACAGCACATCAAGCGGCAGTGCCAGTTGCCTTCTTTATCATTACGGTGTTGCATATTGTGTTTGGCGAGCTTGCGCCCAAATCTATAGCTATAAGATTCCCTACAGGAACAACATTTGCTGTGGCTTGGCCATTGCGCGTCTTCTATTTTATATTTCGTCCGGTTATTTGGTTGATGAATGGTTTTGCAAACTTGCTATTACGTATGGTGGGTATCAAGCCACTACACGGCAACGAAATCCACTCTGAAGAGGAGCTAAAAATGATTATCACCGAAAGCCACGAAGGCGGAGCAATTGAAGAAACAGAAAGAGAACTCATCCAAAATGTTTTTGACTTTGACGACCGTAGGGTGTGGGATATCCTTACAGCCAAAAAGAACATTACTGTCGTGCCAGCAGAGTTTACTATTGGTCAGGCGATGTCTTTTGCCATCAAAGAAGGTTATTCACGTTACCCAGTTTGCGGGACAGAATTAGACGATATCAAAGGGATTATTTACACCAAAGATTTGATGAAGAGTATTATGGAATCTGATGCAAACGAGCACAAATCCATTTTACCACTTTGCCGTAAGGCTTATTTTATTTCTGCCAGTAAAAAAATCAAAGATTTACTCAAGGAATTCCAGAAAAAACACATCCATTTGGCCATCGTAACTGATGAGGTAGGCGATGTGACAGGTATTGTTTCTATGGAAGATATTTTAGAAGAATTGGTGGGTGAAATACAAGACGAATATGACAATGAAAAACCTGTGGTAGAATTAACGGCAAACGGAAATTATATGGTGAGTGCTCATCATTCGCTCATTGATATCAATAAACTTTTGCCTCACAAATTTGAAGAAAACGAAAATTACGAAACACTTGCTGGCCTAATTGCTTATCATCATCCAGATGAAATAAAGATGAATGACAAGTTTTTACTTCAAGAATACGAAATCACCATCTTGAACACCTACAACAATTCTGCTGAAAAAGTAGAATTGAAATTAATGGAAACTGAATAACTACTAGCTGATTATGATTTTAGGTCGTTTTTTTGAACATACAGGACGCATCTTTTTGATGTTGAAAGCTGGTATCAGCCGACCCGAAAATGGACAAGTATATTGGAAGGAATTTATGACCCAATGCAATGACATTGGCATTCGTTCTTTGCCTATTGTGTTGGTTATTTCGATATTTCTGGGCATGGTATTAACCTTGCAAGTTGCCTATCAATTAATCAGTCCTTGGGTGCCAAAATATATCATTGCACAATTAACACGAGATACTGCCATTCTAGAATTATCTCCTACCTTAATTTGTATTGTATTGGCTGGAGTAGTGGGTAGTAAAATCGCCTCTGAATTGGGTAATATGCGTGTCAGCGAGCAAATAGATGCTTTGGAGATAATGGGTATCAACACCAAAACTTATTTAATTATTCCAAAAATTTTAGCCTCACTCATTATGGTACCATGCTTAGTTATTGTATCCATAACCATATGTATTTTCGGCGGTTATATTGCCGGTGTTACCAGCAATATCCTCAGCGAAGCACAATTTATGCAAGGGCTTACGCAAGGTTTTATTCCTTACAATCTCGTAGTGGCCATGTCAAAATCTGTAGCTTTTGCTTTTATCATTTCTACCATACCTGCTTACTACGGTTATTATGTAAAAGGTGGTGCCTTAGAAATTGGCAAAGCTTCTACTACAGCTGTCGTGGTTAGTTGTATCCTTATTCTATTAGCCGATTATGCGGTTTCTGCTCTATTGCTCAATTAACAGCATCGTGTTACTGTATATAACGACGCAAAGAATCTAAAGGAACAAATCCCTCATAAGTTTTAATTAACTTCAAGCTTTTCCCATCATAAATATTAATCTGTGGTAAAGCTGCATAAGTAAACAATTTGCGAAGAACACGAGCACTATCTATAGAAACTGTAATAGTAGATGGATATTGACTGCATTTAAGATTAGATTCAAAATAACTAAGATTGGGGGTTTGAACATCTGCAGCAACCATTAACACTTTGCTCTTCTTGAACATAAAAATGTTTTGGGTAATGAGCCTTGTTTCATCTTCACAATGATCGCAAGTGGGGTTAAACATAATGAGGAACAAATTACCACCCGAGGTTAAAACCTCTTTGGTGATGTTTTTATTCTCGTTATTGATAATATTAAATTTTGGAAGTGGCGCATCATTAAGTTTGTAATCCATTTCTACCTCGGGCGCACTATTGTCAGGGCGCAAAAAAGCGGTCCCGGGTATAGTTAAATTGCTTACGATGGGCATTGCATCAGTAGTTTTTTTCTTTTTCTTCTGTGCAGCAGCGCCAATTGATACAGCAAACAAACAAACGATAATTACTAAATTGCGTTTCATAATCGGAGGATTTTTTTAAGCTTTCTAAAGACTACGAAAGTAAATCATCGTGTCCATTAATCTGTTTTTTAAAGTATTAAAATAATGATAAGCCATATTCCACTTGCTGAGAGAATGCGACCAAAATCGCTCGAAACTTTTATTGGGCAAAAACATTTAGTAGCCGAAGGCAAAGTGCTGGCACAGATGATAGGTCAAAGAAAATCTCATTCAATCATTTTTTGGGGACCGCCAGGTGTGGGCAAAACAACTCTAGCCCAAATCATTGCACAATCCCTCGATTTGCCCTTTTATACCTTGAGTGCTATTGATAGTGGGGTTAAAGAAGTAAGGGCAGTTATTGAAAATGCCCGAAAATCTGGCAAAGCTTTATTGTTTATTGACGAATTGCATCGCTTTAATAAAGCACAACAAGACAGCTTACTCGGAGCCGTTGAGCAAGGAATCCTCACATTGATTGGTGCAACTACTGAAAATCCATCTTTTGAAGTCATTAGTGCATTATTGAGTAGATGCCAAGTATATACTTTAAATGCCCTTTCGGAAGAAGAACTGAAGGCTTTGGTTTTACAAGCTTTGACCAATGACACATTGCTCAAAAACCTAGAGATTACTGTTTTGGAATGGGAAGCATTATTGCAACTCAGTAGTGGGGATGCTCGTAAATTATTGAATCTTTTAGAAATTGTCGTTTCGGCATTGCCAGGCAACAACGGAAGCATCACTAACGCTATAGTACAAGATATTGTACAACAAAAAATGGCGCTGTATGATAAAAATGGAGAGCAACATTACGATATCATTTCGGCCTTCATAAAGTCTATTCGCGGTAGCGACCCCAATGCAGCTGTATATTGGCTAGCACGAATGATAGAAGGTGGCGAAGACCCCAAATTTATAGCAAGGCGGATGCTTATTCTAGCATCAGAAGACATTGGCAATGCCAACCCCAATGCCTTATTGCTAGCTACCTCCACCTTTCAGGCAGTAGAAATGATAGGCTATCCCGAATGCAGAATTATTCTTTCTCAAACAGCGATTTATTTAGCCTCTTCGGCAAAAAGCAATGCCTCTTATTTAGCCATTGGCAAAGCGCAAAGTTTGGTGAGACAAACAGGAGATTTACCCGTGCCGATGCACCTTAGGAATGCACCGACTAAAATGATGAAGAACATGGGCTACGGAGCATCGTATCAATATGCGCATGATTTTAAGGGCAACTTTGTAGTGCAAGAATTTTTGCCAGACAAAATCAGCCAAACCAAAATTTACGAACCTGGGCAAAATACAAGTGAGGAAAGACTAAGAGTTTATCTTCGTCAATGCTGGAAAGAAAAATATGGTTACTAAAGCCTATGGTGGCAATGGCCCACTATATTGACCGCAATATGGATTGTGACTGCAATTTTGATGATAGTTGATTTGTACTTCTGGATTTTTCCCATTTTTTACTTTGAGAACATAATCAGGAATAGCATATCTTTTGCGTAAGCACTGGATGTCCCAAACCACTTCAGGGCTATATTTGGGTGTCACAAATACTTTTGCTTTCCATTCTTCGACAAAATAATAAGTAGTGCCAGCATTGAGCATGACAGAAAAGCGGCCATTAGCATCTGTTTTCAGCTTTTTTATTGTTTTGTTACTGCTCTTATTGATGGCACCTATTTTGACATAAATCACTTTGTTGGCCAAAGGTTTTGGGGTGCTTAAATCCTGGAGCAATTCGTCACTAGGTCTTGCTCCTCCGCAATAATCTTCGGTAGAAGTGACAAGGCCATTAATACAAATTTTGCTTTGAGCAAATGATGGGGTATTGAAAATAGTAAGAAGGATAATAATTAGCGTAAATCGATTCATTATTTGGCTTATTTGCGGCGGATATAAATGTGTTTGATATTGTTCTTTCCAGCATTGCGCTCATCAATTTCAAATTGATTAATGGTTTTGATTAAGGCAAGCATTTTACTAAAACCATAGTTTCGAGGATCAAAGTCTGGCTTTTTCTTGAGTAAAAGATTACCTAGTTCGCCCAAAAATGCCCAGCCATCATCATCGGCCAAGTCGGTGATACTGTCGGCAATGAGTTTGATAAATTTAGGGTCAATTTTATTTAAAGGACCTTTGTTAGCAGGCGTTTTATTGTCGTTTATTTTAAGATTTTCATCTTCGGCATTATTATCCGCATCGTTGGATTTGAGAATCTCGAGATAAATAAATTTATCGCAGGCTGTGATAAAAGGTGTAAGGGTTTTCTTTTCACCAATTCCTATCACTTTCATGCCTGCCTCGCGCAGCCTGGTGGCCAACCTTGTAAAATCACTATCACTAGACACTATACAAAAGCCATCTACTTTGCCGGTATAAAGTATGTCCATCGCATCAATAATGAGCGCACTATCCGATGCATTTTTACCGCTTGAATAACTGTATTGTTGTATTGGGGTAATGGCATTTTCTAACAATACTTTTTTCCATCCCGAGACCGTAGGCTTTGTCCAGTCTGCATAAATACGTTTAAATGTCGGCGTACCATATTTTGCTATCTCTTCAAACATTTCTTTGACATTGGCATAGGGCACATTGTCTGCATCAATGAGTACGGCTAATTTCAAGTCTTTTGTAGTCTCCATTCCGAAAAAATTTAATTTGCTCCTATTCTTTACAAATATACCCATTAGCTGAGCACATGAATACAATCAAATGATTTAAATCGTTTTGATTCATCGAAGTTTCAATAAAAAAAGCCCACGAAAAAAAATCGCGGGCTACTTTTCTGAAGAAGTCAATTATTATTCTAATAAAGTAATATTACCTCGTTTACTTTCTGTTTCGCCATTAATAAAGGTTGCATTGAGAACATAGGCATACGATTCCATTGGTTGCGGTTTGCCATTAAATGTACCATCCCAACCTTTCTCTATAGTATTTGTCCTGAATACTAGTTGCCCCCATCGATTGTAAATAGAAAAATCCATTGACTCAATTGCGGCACCGCGCACATAGAGTATGTCATTTAATCCATCACCATTGGGTGTAAAGGCCGTGGGCACATCAATTCGTGGCAAAATTAAGGCACTGATATCTTTACAAATGGTATCGTTACAATTTTCAAAACCTTCGGCAACAAGACAAGTTTTGAAAGTACCGGTTTTACGATACAGATGAGAAGGATTGATAGCACGACTTTGGGCTCCATCTCCAAAAATCCATAAATAACTGAGTGCATTTTGGGAGAGATTGGTAAAACGTGTTGAATCGTTTTCGACAGGAATTTTAGGGCTGTAATCAAAATTAGCTGTTGCGCCGGGTTTTATTGTTATTTTCTTTCGGAAGGTATCTGTTTTATTACAAGCGGTACTATTAAAGACAACCATAGTGATGGTATAAGTGCCAGTATCATAATTGTGAACTGGAGTTAGGGCTGTAGAAGTTGTGCCATCACCAAAATCCCAAAAAACAGAAAGTGCATTAGTAGAAAAATTAGAAAAATATAAACCACCTGCTTGCACACAAACAACGTCGGGTAAATTGGTGGCCGCCTTCAAAAATTTATTGTCGATGTTGATAGTTTTCCTCATCGTGTCTGGATTATTACAAGCCAATGGATCAATCATAATTAATGATATAATATAAACACCACTACTTGCATAGTTATGTACTGGAGGTGTGGTTCCTGAGTACTTCGCACTTCCATCGCCAAAGTCCCAAATAAAAGAAGCAGTACCACTAGTACCATAGCTAGAGGTATTGGTAAAGCGCACTTTGAAAGGAGCAACACAACTATCCAAAATTTCGTAAGTAAAATCTGAACGAATACTATTACTATCGACAATGATTTCCACATAAGAAGTATCATATTCAATACAGGCATCCGGATTGTGCGCCACCATTCTTACTCGGTAAGTGCCAGGAATATAGAATGTATGTGTAGGTTCCTTCAGGGTACTGTTAGATGTACCATCTACAAAATCCCAATCAAATGTTTTGGCGTTGGTAGAAGTGTTTTTAAAATTTACAGTAAATGGAGCGCAACCTTTGGTATCGGGGTCGGCATTTGCTTTAGCTACCACTGCACCTAAGTCGAAAGTTATCTTTAGCGCTGCAAGGTTACAATTTGTAGAGCCATTCGTCGGGCTTAAAGAGCCCGGAGTAGTAGGAAAGGGGCTTGCTGCGCCACCACCGCCTGCACAGCCGCCGCATATTGCTTGATAAACAATTCCAGTTTTATCAAATCTACTGGTACCACCATCTACGTGTTCTCCTTGTGATAAATCAGTGCTACTTCTACCAAAAAAAGTACCGTACAAAAGGGATGTTGCATTTTTACTCAATACTATAAAATAAAAATCTGCGCCATCGGTAGTCGTTTGAATAGCTGTTGCAGAAGTGATGGGCATACCTGTAGTGGTACCAACCCCCGTGAAAGTCCTTCCCAATGTGCCTCCCCATCCAGAGATGTAAACATTTTCGCAGGTGTCCACCAAAAATGCCACTGGCGAAATATTTGTTTCTGTAGATGTTCCAGAGCCAAATACGGTAGAATATATAGGAGCTGTGAGATTATTATTCATCTTCATCACAAACTGACTTGAAAATGGATTGCTATACACCCCTGCTGAAACTGGAAATCCACCACCTAAAGTTTGTCCCATCATATATAAATCATCATTATCATCCAATGCTACCCCAAATACCTGATCATATCCGGTAGCCCCAATGTAAGTTCCTCTTTGTAAAGTGTAGGCTGGTCCATTTGATATCTTCAACACATAACCATCAGTAGAACCGCCAATAAAAGTTGGCCGATAGGTACCCAAAGTAGTTGGGAAATTCGAACTCATTGTTCCTCCGCCCAAGAAGATGGAATTTTGAGCTTTGTTAAGTGCTAAAACATAGCCAGCATCATCATTACTCCCCCCAAAATACGTTCCAAAAAGCATCACACTTAAATCGCTATTCATTTTAATTAGAACCGCATCTTGTGCCCCACCATTAGTTGCTTGAATAGGTGATTGGGTTGGGAAGTTTGTAGAACTTGACGCTGTTGTGACGTAAATATTATTTAGATTATCTATGATTACTTCACTTCGCGAATCATCACCAAAATTGTGTTTTAGGTTTCCAAGTGCTGATGGATTGGCAGTAAAATTAACGCAATCATCGCCCGAGCCCCCAACGTATGTAGAGCCAATAATTCCTGTACTTAATGAATTTAATTTCGTAATAACCAAATCGGCGCCACCATTGGCGATTCTGTCAAAACCAGTAGCAGATGTAGGATAATTTGTAGAATAACTGCGGCCCGCAATGATTAAATTATTTGACTTGTCAACAATCATACTATGTGGCTGATCATTATCCGAACCACCAAGGTATGTTGCATAAATCTTGGTAGTGCCGGTGCTGTTCAACTTCATAATACCCATATCACATTCATAGCCACCACCACTTGTTGACGTTCCGCCACCATATGTTGATTGAAAAGCTCCAAGAGACACAGGGAATGAACCACCGTTAATATGACTAACCAAGCCTCCTGTGTACATATTGCCTGCATCGTCGTAGGTGGCTGTAAAACCCCAATGGTCGGCACTAGAACCACTGAAGGTGCAAAAAACAACAGTAGGGTCAATAATGAGGTTGTTGTTATGATTATATCCTTGAGGAAATTCAAAACTGACCACATTTTTATTGAGCAGATAATTACAAGGCACATTTACTTTTTGGTCATTGATGTATTGATACACTATTGGTTTCAGTTCTTTAACTACTCCTATAGATGTGTGAATATTCAAACTACCGTCTTTGGAGATTGATAATTTATCTACACCATCAAATCTTAATTTTATTTGGTCGGTATTGGCATTAGGCGCTACGATAAAATCATATTTTATGTTGTTACCTTCTGAAGACAAGCGTAAATCTACCCCATCATAAAGTCCTTTATAATCCAGAGCTAAACAAGGATGTATATTAGATTTCCATTTGCTTGAATCACTACCAAGAAAGTAGTTGTTATAATGAGTTTGAATCTTGCTTTCAGCAATCTGTGCTATTTGACAATTTTCAAAAGTTACTTTATAAGCATGACTTTTTATTTTAGGAGGATTAGTCAAATGGCCATGTTTGAATGCGTCAATTTTATCCCAAGCCCCTTGTTCAAAAAGTGAATAGGTAATAGCATTTTGATGAATAAAAACATCTCCTGTGCCAGAGATGCATTTATAATCAAACTTCTGCTCCCACTGTCCAAGATTCCGTACAAATTCTAATTTAGGCCCCTGCCCAAAGGATGGATGGGAGAGTAATAAGAGGAAGATATAAAGTAAAACCTGTTTTTTCATTAGGGTAGATTTAAAGTGTACTAAATGTAAATTTAGTCAAAAACATAACGTAAAACGTCAATCCATTATAGGGTTGTTTTCTTGACTAGGGGATACATAAAAAAGAGGGCGTCTCAAAAGCAAAATGAGCGCTTTGAGAATCGCATAAACGAAAGCCGTTGCCACCCCCATACCGAAAAAAAAGAGGCTGCCTCATACTTTTGAGACAGCCTCTTGTAATACAAAGAAGGAAATCCTATTGTGGACGTTTTTTAATATCGTCTATGATTATCAATTGATAATAAGAATAAGGCTTAGAGGAACCACAAGTGTCTAATACCTCAGATACGTGGTATTTTACCTTTACCAACATTCCATTATGCTGGTAAGCACTTAATAATTGATAAGGCTTTTCAACTCTTCCGTCATCAAAACGTAGCAAATAGCCACAACCTTCGGCAGTTATGTCGCCGCTATCTTCAACCTGAGCATTTTCAAAACCTTCATCAGGTTTATTACAAGCCAAAACAGATATAGTGAGTAGTATGGTTATCAGGTGAAAATACTTTTTACGCATTTTATGCTTATTTAATGTTAAATAGTGCGGTAAGGTAGAAAAAAATATTGAAGGAAAAAAGCCTTCAACTTATTTTTTTTCTTTTGAAGTGAATTTATAGCCCACTCCACGTATTGAATGGAAATATACGGGGCTTCTTGTATCCTTTTCGAAGTGCTTACGAAAGCCTAAGATAAAATTATCTATGGTTCTAGTCGTTGGGTAAACACTATATCCCCAAACCACTTGCAAAATATGTTCTCTTGATACTGTCTCTCCGTCACGCTCAATGAGCAATTTGAGTAATGCAGATTCCTTTTTGCTTAACTCTTGTCTCACTCCATTCTTATCATAACACTCGTGAGCCGCAAAATCAATTTTTCCACCTGCAAACTCATATACATCCGAAACAGTCGTAGAATGTTGCATTATCTTACTTTTGGCTACTAACTTCTCTACTCTAAGCAACAATTCTTCGAGGTTGAAAGGCTTGGTCAAATAATCATCGCCACCTTTTTTTAAGCCTTCAATTTTATCTGCAATACTATCCTTAGCCGACAAAAAAAGTATCGGCACATCCATATTCTGAGTTCTAATCGTTTCGCAAACAGTAATACCATCCATTTCTGGCAGCATAATATCCAATATAATTAAATCAAAATATTCTGCCTTCACCATTTTGATGGCCTGCATCCCAGTTCTTGCCACACTTACTTCATAACCCTCCAATTCCAGATTCAGTTGCAACAACTCGCTAATATTTTCTTCGTCCTCCACTACTAATAGGTTGGACTTGCTTTTTAAATGATTCATTTGATTGTGGTGGTAATTTTCTAAAGGTAACCCACTTTGCAAATTTATGTTCTGATTAAAAAATTTATTTACATTTTTGGTAAAATTATTTGCAAATGTGATTGAATAATCTTTACCTTTGCTGCCCTATCATAAAAAGTAGGCGGGTGTGGTGAAATTGGTAGACACGCTAGACTTAGGATCTAGTGCTGCGAGGCTTGGGGGTTCGAGTCCCTCCACCCGCACCAACAAAAAAAAAGACAACAAATAATTGTTGTCTTTTTTTTTGTGATAAATCATTCGATTTACTTGCCAAAATACCCTCAAAAACCGACGCGACTTCTACCACCAATTTTCACGCGCATTCTAAACAGTTTTGGAAATGAGCTTTCATATCCTAAAGAACCTGAGCTTGGACAACCCTAACAAAAAGACCTTAAATTGTTACGTCTCTGTAATTACATCAAAACAACTCACAACCAAATTGATTCATCAAAGCAGAACTTGATAAGTGATGGCAGTTTACTTTACTTTTCACCAAACACCACAAAAAAAGCGACCTCATAAAAATGAGGTCGCTTTTTGATTTAAAAATGAATTAATTAGTGAACAACTGAAAAACGGCTAGTTGATTTTTGACCGTTTGCGTTAATAGTGTAAGTATAGATGCCCGCTGGAAGTGCGCTAGTGCTGAACATAGCTATAGATTTTTGACCTGAAGTAACAGTACCCATATCTTGTGTAGCAACTACTTGACCCATCATGTTAGTGATGTTGATCATTACATTAGCTTTTTCTTTAGTGCTAAATTCGATAGTTAGGTTTTCGTTACTTGGATTTGGGAATGCTTTCATTGAAGACAACAAAGTGTTTTCGTTAATGCCAACTGTTCCAACAGTACTACAAGCTCCACAAGAAATTGTAACTGTGTTCAATAAATAGTGGTTAAACCAAGATGCTGGAGTGTTAATAGCACCAATAACAACAGTTGGTAGGTAGAAAGAAGAATCAGAAGAGAACATCAAAGATGACATGTTATGATCTCCAGAATACCAGTTATACAATTGCTTGTTAGCAACAGGTGTAGCACCAGCTGTACCCAAATATCCAAAGCCAGCACGGAAGTGATGCTTTTCGGTAATGGTATCTACATTTTTATTCCAAGTATCACCACTTCTGAAAGTATAAGAAACCATTACTACGTTTCCTGCAGGAACAACTAGAGAAGTTGGTAATTTGTAGCTGAAGTTTGTAAATGTAGTCGCTGTATCAATTGCTTTACGAACAGCAGGATCCAAAGGAACTGTCCAAGTGATGCTTGAAGTGGCAAGAGGATTTGACCTTACTGCTTTTCTTACACTGTCAACATTGATGGCAGTAGAAACGAACAAAGTATCACGACCTGTAGGTAAATATGAACCTGCCCAAGTAGTACCTGAACGCGTCCAATAATAGGCATTACCTGCTGGTTGAGAAGCCACAGAAATTTGCAAAGAATCAGGTTTTGCTCCAGCACCAGGGCTATTTCCTCTGATGTAAAAGCCGAGAATACTTACAGAATCAACATTATAAGTGTTTGTAGGTGTTACTGCAATATCTCCAAGAAAATTAGGGTTGAATGGGTCATTCCAGAAATTATCAAATGGGAAAAACACCTGCGAAACAGACAAATAATTGATAGTTCCTAATCCTGAAGTGAAATTTTGACGGATAGTAGTGTCTTGCCAAATGGGAACTGCCCTACCGTTCAGTGCAGTATTTGTAGATTCAATGTAGCTAGCGTGATCGTAAGTACGAAAACCTGGAGCAGTAGTTTTCAAAGTGCTATTAACGACTGGCGAAGTTGCAGTTGGCGTTAAAACCATTGATCTTCCCTCTTTGACATCAATTGCTCTGGCAGTTTCTTGTGCCGTTGCAGTCATTGCTCCAATAGCACTGATTGCAGATAATAAAAATAATTTTTTCATCATTCTAAAATTTTAAAAGTTTGACGTAAAGATAAAGCCAATTATTTTGAATCTCAAAAATAATTTTCTAAGTGCTTTGATTTCCTCCAAATAATTTTATCATTAGTTATCAAGAATTTTGACTGCTATATTTGCATCGTTTTTTCATCAATACCAGCTATAAAAGTAATGCTACCAGAATTCGACAACACCGAAATTGCCTTCAAATACCGAAGTAATCAAGAATTGAAACAAGCGAGATTTCTTTTTGCATCGATGGGCTCTCCTGCACTTACCTCGATGGGAATTGCCTTTACAAAATTGGCAATGGCCGTTAAGCTACCCATTAATGGCATTATTAAGCGAACAATTTTTAAACAATTTTGTGGTGGTGAAACAATCGAAGAGGCAGCCGAAACTGCTGTAATGCTAGGCAATTATAATATTGGTGTTATCCTTGACTATGGTGTCGAAGGCAAAGAGGGCGAGGACGAATTTGACAAAGCTGTTCCTGAATTTCTCAAAGCCATTGACTTTGCTGCTTCGCAAAAAAATATTCCTTTTATCAGTATCAAAGTAACTGGCTTTTCACGTTTTTCATTGTTAGAAAAATTGCATTCAAAAGCAGAACTCAATGCCAGCGAGCATGAAGAATGGAAAAGGGTAGAAAAAAGAATTGATGCCATTTGCGCTCGTGCTGCGGATAAAAATATCAAAGTATTGGTAGATGCCGAGGAGAGTTGGATTCAAGACCCAATTGACGAACTTACCGACAAGATGATGGAAAAGTATAACACCCAAAAAGCCTATGTGTACAATACTTTCCAACTTTACTTGCACAGTCGTTTGCCCTTTCTAAGAGCCTCTTTTGCACGTGCCCAAGACAGAAAATATTTGCTCGGGGCCAAATTGGTACGCGGCGCCTATATGGAAAAAGAACGTGCGCGAGCAGCCGAAAAAAATTATCCTTCACCGGTACAGCCAGACAAATACCATAGCGATAAAGATTACAACGAAGCAGTTGATTTTTGTATTGATAATTTAGAGCACCTTGAACTGTTTATCGGCACCCACAACGAAAAAAGCTGTATGCTGGCTGCACAAAAAATGCAAGCAAAAAACATCAACTTCAAGCATCCGCATATTTACTTTTCGCAGTTGTTTGGGATGAGTGACAATATCTCCTTTAACCTTGCGCAGCAAGGATTTCACGTCGCTAAATATTTGCCCTATGGCCCTGTAGCCGATGTGATGCCCTACCTAATGCGCCGAGCGCAAGAGAACACCTCGGTAGCCGGACAAACAGGCCGCGAACTGGGTCTTATCAATACAGAATTGAAACGTAGGAAATTGTTGTAGACAAAATTTAAAAAAGGAGCTTCTTAAAATTGAAGCTCTTTTTTTTAAAATTAAATATCCCGATATTCTTTGCCGGTCATAGCAATAAAAACATCTTCGAGGCTTGCGGCTTTTACTTCTTTTTTGCGCTCAAATCCAGTGGCCAGCAATTTATCAATAAGGCCATTGGGCGTGTCGATGGAGATGATTTTGCCACTATCTACAATCGCTACACGTTCGCAAAGTTCCTCGGCTTCATCCATATAATGTGTAGTCAATACTACCGTTGTACCGCGGTCGCGCACTTGACGGATTAAGTCCCAAAGATTGCGGCGGGCTTGAGGGTCTAGCCCCGTAGTGGGTTCATCCAGAAAAATAATTTTGGGCTCATTAATCAGCGTTGTGGCAATCGAAAAACGTTGCTTCTGTCCACCGGAAAGTTCTTTGTATTTATTCTTGCTTTTTTCGCGTAGGTTCACCATATCCAGCAAGGCCATGGGGTCCACATCTTTGTTGTATAAGCCACCAAATAATTCAATAATCTGCACTAGGTTCAGCATCGGATAATAGCCCGCAGCCTGCAATTGCACTCCAATGATTTCTTTAATTTTGTTGGGTTGTTTGTCTAGGTCCAGGCCATCTACCATCACCTCTCCCGACGTTTTTTGACGCAGCGTTTCGATGATTTCCAATGTTGTGGTTTTGCCAGCGCCATTAGGCCCCAAAAGGCCAAAAATCTCCCCTTTATACACTTCAAAAGAAATACCGTTTACGGCTACAAATTCATCGTATTTCTTGACAAGATTACGGACACTGATTATGGCTTCTTTCATACTGCTTGTTTGCGTAGCAAAAGTAATGGAGTAATGAACAATTAATAGTGAATAATTAAAAATGAAGCATAAAATGTTGTGTTATTATTTTGAGGTCAGCTTTAGTCTTTTCTTATAGCCTTGGGTTGCGTCGCACACTTCAGGGGTTATCATTTCTTCGGCTGTGCCTTACACATTTATAGAGAGGCTCGCTGCGCTCACCCCAACCGCCTACCTCGTAAAACGACTACCCAAAACATCCAAAACCCATTAGATAGCGTTCATTTAGCTCTACGAAGCAATTGAATGATTTAAAATCATTAATGAACAAATTAAAAAACCCCACGAAAGCTATAAAACACCCACCGGAAGCTCCAAAGTATGAGGCGGAAGCTTCCGCGTAACGGATGTTGGTGTTGAAATCAGTGATTTTGATTCAAAATTTCCCACCTATGCTTTTTTGTTGATAAATGGGTTTGTTGCTCGCCAATAGGCAATAAGTTTTCTTTTTCTCCTTAAGTTTGGCTGTGTTGGTGAGAGTGGGTAGCTTTGGAAAGTATAGGAGAAAGGTTTATTTCAATTGGCATTTTTAGAAAAATTATGAACTTAGAACGTAAGAAAAAATCCAGTCAAGCAGAGTTTTTAAAGTGGTTTAATCCACTATTAAATGCCTTAAGAGAATTAGGGGGCTCTGGCACACCAAAAGAAATTTATAACCAAATAGCAATTTTGGAAAAAGTTTCAGATTCTCAGCGAGAAGAAACAATGAAATCAGGAGTTTTACGATTTAACAATCAGATTGCTTGGGCAAGACAATATTTACTTTGGGAAGGATATTTAGAAAATAGTAAACGAGGGGTATGGACTATCTCTACTAAAGGACAATCAAAAATATTTAGTGAAAATGAACCTACTGAAATATTTACCAAATGGGTTGCATTTCATACAAAGCAAAAAGAGCAAGGGAGAACAAAGGAAAATAAGCCGAGTAGTGCTGAAATAGAAAGAATAATTGAAGACACACCCATTGAGATAGAAAACTCAATGCACCTTTCATTATTAGATGTTTTAAAGTCTGTCACACCGATTGGATTCGAACATATTTGTAAACGATTATTACGTGAACATGGTTTTGAGAATGTTGTAGTAACTCAGGCATCACGAGATGAAGGGATAGATGGTTATGGTACATTAGAGTTAAATCCCTTTGTTAGTATCAAAGTTCTTTTCCAATGTAAAAGATACAAAGGAACAGTTTCAAGAGCCCAAGTAGGTGATTTTAGAAACGCTATGATAGGTAGAGCTGAAAAAGGAATAATTCTTACTACAGGTACCTTTTCGGAAGATGCAAAAAGAGAAGCTTCAAGAGACGGAGCTCCTCCAATTGAATTAATTGACGGTATTAAATTGGTAGAATTGTTTGAAGCGGTTGAGTTAGGTGTTACACCAAAAACAATTTATGAAGTTGAATATTCATTTTTTGACCAGTACATTGAAAAAAAGCCAACATCGTTGTAATCTATCTTTAAATTGATTTCAGATTGCTTCGTGCCTCGCAGTGACGTAAGCGTGTAGGGCAAGCGCAGCCCACGGTTTCAACCGTGGGAAAAATAAAGAACAACATGCCCAAAGCATTATTCACTCTACATTATTAATTATTCACTAAAAAGCATTACTTCTGTATCACATAGCAAGAACGAAAGAGCTTGCCTTGAAAATCGAATGGAGTAGTGGCGGCAGAAATGTCTTTGACAATAGATGCAGGTAAGGCATCCCGGTCGAGCGAAAAGCCACGGTAATTGTTGGAAAAATAAATTTTACCCTCTTCGGTACAAGCTTTCAACAGCTTGCGCAACAACACGACATGGTCGCGCTGTACATCAAAGGTTTCGTCCATTCGCTTGCTGTTGGAGAAAGTGGGCGGGTCGCAAATAATGAGGTCAAAAGTTTCTTTGGGCAGCTCGTTGATGACTTGCATCACATCGCCGTTTATAAATTCGTGCTTGTCCGAATTATATAATTTATTGAATTGTAAATTTCGTTTTGCCCAGTTGATATAGGTCTTTGATAAATCAACCGAGGTAATGCTGCGAGCGCCACCCTGAGCGGCATACAGGCTAAAAGAACCGGTATAACAAAAAAGATTCAACACCCGTTTCCCACGAGCTTCATCGCGCACCATGCCACGTGTAATACGATGGTCAAGGAATAAACCTGTGTCGAGATAATCGGTAAGATTGATGATGAAATTGACGCCGCCTTCGGGAACAATTCGCTCTTGTTTGGCGGTATCAAATTTTTGGTATTGGCCTTCTTTTCCTTCTTTGCGTTGGCGTACCTTCATAAACACCAGCTCGGGTTCAATCTCTGTTACTAAAGCAATGATTTCTTTACAAGAGGCTAGCCAGACTTCGTGTTCGGCTTCTTCCATTCCGTGACGGCGTTTATACTCGGCGGCATGAATAGCGCCGTTATAATTCTCAATCACGAAGGGAAATTCGGGCATATCGTGGTCGTAAAAACGAAAACAAGCAATGTTTTGTTTGCGTGCAATCTTGGCAAAATGTTTGTACACTTTGCGCAATCTATTTTCAAACATCAACAGCTTGTTTTCGGCCACTATTTTTTATTTTAAAATAAAATACACCACAAAGTTCTCAAAGCTTTTCGCAAAGAACACCAAGACCTTCTGAGATAAAACATCACGCTTTGTGGCTTCGTGTTTTTTCTTTGTGCCCTTTGTGGTTAAAAACGTTAAACATTAAATCGGAAATGCAATATATCGCCATCGGCTACTACATATTCTTTTCCTTCTATGCGCAGACGGCCATTCTCACGGCAAGCAGCTTCACTTTTATATTGCACAAAATCGTTGTAAGAAATGGTCTCTGCTTTGATAAAACCTTTCTCAAAATCGGTATGAATCACAGATGCGGCTTGAGGTGCTTTCCAACCTTTATGGATGGTCCAGGCACGTACTTCTTGTACCCCAGCGGTGAAATAAGTAATCAAATCGAGCAATTTGTAGGCGCTACGAATCAAACGGTTTAAACCAGGTTCGGTCAAACCATATTCTTCAAGAAAAATCGCTTTGTCCTCATCACTATCCATTTCAGAGATTTGCGCTTCGATAGAATTATTCATCACGATCACTTGCGAATTTTCGGCGTTAGCCGCAGCAATCAAGGCTTCAGAGTATTTGTTGCCGGTATGAATGGCGCTTTCATCCACATTAGCCACATAAAGCACAGGCTTTTGCGTGAGCAAGAAAATATCAGCAATTGCCTCAAGGTCTTCGCCTTCAAGTTCCATTCCACGTACATTTTTCCCTTGTTCCAAATGAGCCTTTACTTTTGTCAACACTTCAAGAGCAGGCTTGGCTTTGGGGTCAGCTTTCACCATTTTCTCCATTCGCTGCATTTTCTTTTCTACGCTTTCAAGGTCTTTCAATTGCAGCTCGGTATCAATAATTTCTTTATCGCTTACAGGATTGATCGCTCCTTCTTCGCGCAGGATGTTTTCATCTTCAAAACAACGAATCACATGTACGATAGCATCCACCTCACGGATATTGGCCAAAAATTTATTGCCCAAACCTTCTCCTTTACTGGCACCTTTTACCAAGCCGGCAATATCTACAAACTCAATAGTGGTAGGTACTACACGCTGAGGCTGCACTAATTCTTCAAGCATTCTTAACCTTTCGTCTGGCACATCTACAAGCCCTACATTGGGCTCAATGGTGCAGAAACGATAATTGGATGCTTGCGCCTTGGCACTATTGCTCACCGCATTGAAAAGTGTTGATTTACCAACGTTGGGCAAACCAACGATACCTACTTGTAAAGCCATTATTTGTTGAAATTAAAATTTGTGCAAAATACGTTCATTTAGCCCGAAAAGAAAAACCAATGAAATGGAAAGAATTTAACAGATGCTCAAATAATATTAGCTTTGAAGCAATCTAATTTTTATGCAGCTAAAAGAAATTCTTAAAAATCCCTTTCAACATCGTTTTGAATTATTGAGTTTACTGATTGTTTTAATCGGCATTGTTTTTAGAATCACCATTTATATCCAAAACAGAAATTTAATAATTGACGAAGCTAATGTTGTCCGCAACATTTACGAACGTGATTTCATAGGGTTATTAAAACCATTAAGCTATGAGCAATATGCTGCCCCAATATATTTGTGGAGCCTTGAAGTGTTTAGTCATTTATTTGGATATTCCGAGCAGGCAATGCGCTTAAGTGCACTTATATGTGGCCTAAGCTCTATTTTTGTTTTTTGGCATTTACTACGCAAAGTGCTGCCAACTAATGCCCTTTGGCTGCCCTTAGGTTTGCTTTGTTTTGCTCCAATTATCATTAAATACTCGGCCGAGGTAAAGCAATATGTTCCAGATTCTTTTGTGGCTATTTGCTTGGTATCTTTAGCGCTTAGTATTGATTTATTTGCTGTTTCAAAAAGAAAATTCTTTATCACGTGGTTAGTTGCAGGCAGTATAGCAATTTGGACATCTCAACCTTCTGTTTTTATCCTTGCATCGGTTGGATTTTATTATTTCGCGCAGCTTGCAATGCAGCGCAAATGGAATTTACTACCCTTGTTAGCATTAATTGCAGTAGTATGGCTAGGGCAATTTGCACTGTATTTCGAAACGATTTTGAAAACGCAAATCAATTCAGATTATTTGCAAAATTATCATCGCGAATATTTTTTGTTTGCCACACCAAGTAACGCGGCAGAATGGGATCACAATTGGATTAGGATTAGAGAGATTTTGAATAACACTGTCGGCTACAACCAATATTCTTGGAAAGCCTCAATCGCTTTATCACTGATAGGATTTGCTGCATTATTGCGGAAGTCTATACCCTTATTTTTATTACTTGCCTCACCCATAATGCTTACGTTGATAGCCGCAGCATTTAATCAGTTTTCACTTATTGAGCGGGTCATTATTTTTATCCTACCCTTTACTATGCTCATTGTTGGTTACGGCTTTACACAGTTGTTAAAACTAAATCTCCAAATCATCCAAATCCCAATTCTTATTTTCGGATTATACATGCTCAAAGAATATAATTTCCGGTCTTTGTTTTACGAAAAATTTGCCTTTCAGGAATTCACTTCAGGAATGGACTATATCCTTAGCAAGGGTGGTACTGGCAAAGAAATATATGTTGACTGCGCCACCGTTGACGACTATATTTATTACACACAAATCCATCCAAATCGCGAAAAATATCGCGCCTTATATGGCGCCTATTTGTTTAAATGGTCAGATACAAATCATGATGAAATTGCTTCGAAAATAGAAGGACCGCGCTCATTTTTTATTTTTACTGGTGGTGGACATGAATTGAGAAATAAAGTCGTGGATATTGTGAAAAGGTACCACAACCAAAGCGATTATTTCGAATATGCAATTTGTTACGTGTACACCTTTCAGAAAAAATAATCTCAAACTTTAATTTCTCTTGCTATGTCTATTTCTATTTTTAAAAAATATACTTCAGGACTTAGGGTTTGCGAACCTAAAAAATTTGTGCTGAAAAAATTTGACACTTTTTACAATCCACAAGGAATTGATAAAGATAAAAGTGAGATAATGCTCAATGAAAGCACGCAAATGCTAGCAGAGCTGCAAGACAAATTGTATGCACACAACAAGCATAGTATTCTCATTATTTTTCAGGCAATGGACGCTGCAGGAAAAGATGGTGCTGTCAAACACGTGATGAGTGGCTTGAGTGCACAAGGCGTAAGGGTATCCAATTTCAAAGTACCTTCAAGCAATGAGCTAGACCACGACTATTTTTGGAGGCATTATCTTGAGTTGCCGAGCCGTGGCGAAATAGGAATATTTAATCGTTCTCATTACGAAAATGTATTGGTTACGAGAGTGCATCCAGAGTATATCTTGAATGAAAACCTACCCAATATTAAATCTATCAAAGATATTAATCAGCATTTTTGGAAGAGTCGTTTCAAACAAATAAACCGATTTGAAAAAAACCTCACAGAGAATGGAACAATTATTTTGAAATTCTTTTTGAACCTAAGTAAAGACGAACAAAAGAGACGATTTATTGAGCGAATTGATGACCCTAAAAAGAACTGGAAATTTTCAGTCGGCGATTTAAAAGAAAGAGCGCTTTGGGATGAATACCAAAATGCGTATCAAGAGTTGATTCAGCATACAGCAACCGCGGAGGCGCCTTGGTTTGTTATTCCTGCAGATAATAAATGGAGTGCACGAATAATAATTAGTGAAATTATCTTGCAAGAATTTTCGAAACTTAAAATACACTACCCTATCGTGAATGCGACTCAAAAAGCAGCATTACAAAGTGCGAAAGAACAATTATTGAACGAAGAATAAAGACCTAAACCCTTTTTTTCTTTTTGGGTTTGCACGTTTTACAAAAATCTCCAAGCTCTAGCAACTCAGCTAAAATTTGTTGCCTTGCTAATTTTGTTTGCTCCTGATTTCTACCCAAATCAGTGACTTTACTTAGTTCGGAAATCCGAACAGAAAATTCTTTTTCGATTTCATTATAAATGGGTTGAAAAAAACTGGCATTCGAAAACCCTCCCTTTTGCAAGTACAATTGTTGTCTGAATTTGCGGGCATACAATTCAGTCAGATCAAATGTAAGTCGGGCATATTCTAGCAAACTCCTTGCCGTTAGGCTGTCTGGCGCAGTGTAATAAGCCGATTGGGAAAAAAAATTGGTAACTACTTTAGAGTTAAAGTTTTTGGTAAACATAAACTCATATTGGCTCATTTGAAAAGAGAAATCAAACTTTGTTGCCGGGTAAATACTCAAGTTGTTACCACCAATTTCTGTAGCTGAAGATTTGAAATCGCTAAACTGAAGCTCATAATCCGGAGACCACTCAATATTGGACTGAGCAAACAATTTAATGGCATTCATAAAGATGAATACGATGATTAGTAATTTTTTCATTCTATTGATATCAGGTATTTATTATTTCGAATCCTCATTAAGCGCAACCCACAGCGCATCTTTGAGCTCTACAATGCCTTTACCACTGGCAGAAGAGATAAAATAATGAGGAATGCCCTCAGGCAAAGTTTTTGCAATCTCGGCTTGCAATTCATCATCAAGCATATCACTTTTGGAAATGGCCAAAATGATGGTTTTGTCTAAAAGCTCTGGATTAAATTCTTCCAATTCATTTAGTAAAATATTGAATTGTTCGTGATGATCAGAACAATCGGCAGGAATCATAAATAAGAGGACAGAATTACGCTCAATGTGGCGCAAAAAGCGATGACCCAATCCTTTTCCTTCTGCAGCACCTTCAATAATTCCGGGCAAATCAGCCATACAAAACGACTTGTCATCGCGATAAGGCACAATGCCCAATTGGGGCGTTAGAGTAGTAAAGGCATAGTCTGCAATTTTTGGTTTTGCAGCGCTAATTGTTGAGAGTAATGTGCTTTTTCCTGCATTAGGGAAACCTACAAGCCCTACATCAGCCAATACTTTCAACTCTAAATATTTCCACCCTTCAATGCCAGGCTCTCCGGGTTGTGCATAATCGGGTGCCTGGTTAGTGGGAGTAGCAAAATTTGCATTACCCAATCCACCACGCCCACCTTTGAGCCACACTATCTCTTGTCCGTGTTCTAAAACCTCCGCTTCAATTTCACCAGTTTCTTCGTCGTAGGCAACAGTACCCAAGGGCACATCGATATAAATATCTTTACCATCGCGCCCAGTCATATTACTTTTCCCTCCTCTTTCGCCATCTTCGGCTAAGACATTCTTATGGTAACGTAAATGAAGCAGAGTCCATAACTGAGCATTGCCTCGAAGAATCACATGGGCTCCTCGCCCACCATCTCCGCCATCAACGCCTGCCTGTGCATTGTATTTGGTACGTGCAAAATGAGAGCAACCTGCACCACCATGGCCAGACTTACAATAGACACGGATATAATCAACAAAATTTGCTTTTTCCACTATTTACTATTCTGGTAAAATGACTTTATCAATTTGGGCAGAAAGCAATGCGAATATCTCTTCCACTGTTCCTTCGCCATTTATACGCTCCACTTTATTCATCGCTTCGTAATGTGAAGCGACTATCTCTGTTTTGGCGCGGTATTCTTCCACTCTTTTTTTAATTACCTCTTCTGTATCATCGGCACGTCCCGATGTCAATGCTCTGTTCAAGATTCTTTTCGTCAATTCTTCGTCGGGCACTTCTAATGCCAACACCAAATTGATTGGCGCATTTTTGGCATCGAGCAATTTGTCAAGGGCAATAGCTTGTTGTTTAGTGCGAGGAAACCCATCGAAAATAAAACCTCTTACAGATGGGTTTTCATCAATTTTACTACTAATCATTCCTATCACTACCTCATCAGGAACCAATGCACCTTCGTCCATTGACTTTTTTGCCTCAAGCCCAAGGGCTGTTTTGCGGCTCACTTCGTCGCGCAGCAAATCGCCAGTAGAAATGTGTTGCAACTTGTATTTACTCAAAAGATTAGCAGACTGTGTGCCTTTGCCACTACCAGGAGGGCCAAAAAGAATCAAATTGAACATATAATAAATCGGATAAATTATGGGCAAAAGTACGTAACCCAACTCCATTTAGTTGGGTTTTTATTTGAAAATAGCCAAATTGGTATAGATTAGCTATTCTTACTGTAGAGTAATGAAGAAATAATTTCCTGATCCACCTCTCTTATCGAACCAGATTCCATACCATCAATAGTAACAGCCCCGATACTGTATCGCACTAATCTGAGTGTGGGAAAACCCACTGCAGCGGTCATCTTTCTTACTTGTCTGTTCTTGCCTTCTTGTAAAGTCAGAGAACACCAAGTTGTAGGAATGTTTTTCCGAAATCGAATGGGGGGATTTCGTCCGGGCAGTAATGGTTCGCTAGTCAAAATTTTTGCTTGTGCAGGCAAAGTTTGATACAATTTTCCATCAACATTTATAGTTACACCTTGCTCCAATTTCTGAAGGGCAAGTTCATCAATAAGCCCTTCTACTTGCATCCAATATGTTCGATAATGTTTAAACCTTGGTTCTAATAATTGTTGGGTCAATTTTTTATCGTTTGTCAATAGCAACAATCCTTCACTATCATAATCCAATCTGCCTACTGGATAAATATCTTTAGGAATATTTTTAAAGTAGTCTGCCAAAGTTTTTTTTTCACCTTCTGCAGAAAATTGTGTCAATACCTGATAAGGTTTATAAAACAAAAAATACTGAAACATCTTAATCCGTCTTTTTACAAAATCCTTTATTGGCAATACTTTCGAGTATAAAAAAAGCCCGAATAGCGTTGTGGACTTTCGGGCTTTTTATATAAGGATGGGTTAGTAAGTTCAATCCTTGCACAATATTAAAGATAATTGTTGGGCAAAAAAATTATTACTCGAAAAAAAAATGAGATGTTGAAAAGATGTGAACAACTGCCGACTTATTAGTTTGAATTTTTAAGGCCCAAAAAGGAGTAAAATTTCAGTAATTATTTTTAGAAATAATAAAACGAACGATCATTTTTTCATTCACTATTTGCAACTAAATTCTAGTGAATTTTAGTTTTGTTTTTCTTTAGAAAACTATCATTATTCGCCCTTCAAAAAGTTGACAAAAACAGCTTCGAAAATTCTCCTTTCAAAAGAATAATTTGGATTAGTAGTTCCTATCTTTTAAGTTTGCACTCCATTAGTTTAGTAAGGGAATTAGCTCATTCGGTAGAGCGTCCCGAAAGTGTTCGGGAAGGTGACACTGATTGATTTGAAATAAATTGGGGAATTAGCTCATTTGGTAGAGCGCTTGCATGGCATGCAAGAGGTGACCGGTTCGATTCCGGTATTCTCCACCAACAATAATAGCCACCTTCAGGGTGGCTTTTTTTATGTCATGAATTTCGTTTGCTACATTTTGTTTTCGCAGAAAACCAACAAATACTATATCGGTTCTTGTGCCGATTTAGAAATCAGATTAATACAACACAATGCTGGCAGAAATAAAATTGATGAATATCCAATACGATTTACTTATTGTAGGTTATTTTATCTTCAAAAATAAATTGACTCATTCTTCCGACATTTGCGCTGGCCAATAAATTAAAGATGAGTCAAAGCCCCAAAAAGACCTTTTCATTAAGTACCCTGAGGAGGATTTTTAGTTACACGCACAACTATCGCAAAACATTTTATGCTGCGATGTTTTTGAGTGTGATTTTGGCTATGATATCTCCTTTGCGCCCCTACCTGATTCAGCAGTCTGTTGATGTCTATATCAAAAACAATTGGCTTAATGGGTTAATTATCATTTCAATTGTACAGTTGGGCTTGCTATTACTCGAAACTGTTTTGCGTTTCATTTTCTCTTATCGCATTAGTTGGATGGGACAAAGTGTAGTGAACGATTTGCGCCAACAAATATTCAAAAAAATACTGTTTCAAGATATCTCATTTTATGACAAAACACCTGTTGGCACACTCACTACACGTTCTATTAACGATATGGAATCGGTAAATGATGTCTTTTCAGAAGGAATTATTTCAATTATTGCCGATGTATTGACAATTGTGGCAGTAATAGCAGCGATGCTGGCCACAGATTGGGTATTGACATTAATTTGTTTGACAACGCTTCCAGCGATTATTTTGGCTACTTACTGGTTTAAAGAAAGTGTCAACAAATCTTTTCAGCGGGTAAGAACAGCCGTAGCAGCGCTAAACGCCTTTGCACAAGAGCATATCAGTGGAATGAGCATTGTGCAAGCTTTTGCAGCAGAAACAAGGGAAGGTGCTAAGTTTGATGAAATCAATAAAGAACATCGCAATGCGCACATAAAATCCATCTTTGCCTATTCCGTTTTTTTTCCTATCGTAGAAATCATTCTTGCTGTTTCTATGGGCTTGCTGGTGTGGTGGGGCGCCAAAAGAATGATTGCTTATGATGTAACACCAGGGGTTATCATTGCGTTTGTGATGTACCTCAATTTGCTATTTCGCCCGCTGCGGATGATGGCTGACAAATTCAATGTATTGCAAATGGGAATGATTGCCGCGGAAAGAATTTTTATTTTATTGGATAGTAATGAAAATATCAAAAATGCAGGAATCTTAAAAGCAGATAATATAAGAGGTGCTATTGAATTCAAGGATGTCCATTTTTCATATAAGCCCGATGTGCCGGTTTTGCGCGGACTCAATTTTAACATTCCTGCGGGACAAACCATGGCGCTTGTTGGGCATACAGGAGCTGGAAAAACCAGTATTATCAGCATTCTTAACCGCCTTTACGAAATACAAGGTGGCCAAATTTTAATTGATGGAAAATCGATTCAAAAATATGATGTGTATTCCCTACGCGAACATATTGGTATCGTTTTGCAAGATGTATTTTTGTTTTCAGGAACGGTTTACGACAACATTACATTACGCAACAGCAAAATACCATTAGAGAAAGTACAAGAATGTTGTAAAATTTTGGGCATTCACGATTTTATCATGCGACTTCCAGAAAATTACTATTTCAATGTCATGGAGCGTGGGAATACCCTTTCACAAGGCCAACGACAGCTGATATCATTTGCACGTGCTTTGATTTATAATCCTGCTATTCTTATTCTCGATGAGGCTACATCGTCTATTGATAGCGAGAGCGAGCAATTGGTACAAAAAGCTATTGACACTTTGATTAAAGGTCGCACTTCGATAGTCATTGCCCACAGATTATCTACCATCCGAAAAGCTGACCAAATATTGGTGCTAGACAAAGGACAACTTATTGAACGCGGCAGCCATAATGAACTAATGATGAATAAAGGCGCGTATCACAAGCTGTATACGGCTGTTGAAAAACAAGAAATAGTAACTTAATTTTTAAAGTCCTTGTTTTGTGTATTATTATTTAAAGTGCTCAAAACTAATTGCCTCAAAAAAATCACTAAATTATCTGTTGAAGGCTCATTCGCAAAATCAGTTAATCGCGGAAGATTGTCTTTAAAGTAAATTTGAAAATGTGCAACTTCTACAAGGCTCGAAGCTAAAGAATGAGGAAAGGCATATGCCGGATTGTGTTCTAAAAATATTTCAGCAATTTTATGGCAAAACTCCTTGTAAGGTTTAAAAAGCATTGCTTTGTTATCGTCAATAATGTTTTTGGTCAAAAAGGATTTGTTACCTTCAGTAATGACTATTTTACTCATCATTTCCTTTGTAATGCCTTCAATCATAAACTGATTTTCAAGCCTGAAAGTCAAAAGATCAATCAGTTTGTAGATTTTTTCTATCGGATCGTTTAAATTGTTGGTATGAAAAATGAGCTGGTATTCGGACCATGTCCAAAACCAAGTGGTGATATAAATAAGGAGGCGATGTTTGTTTTCGAAATATCGGTAAATAGCAGCTTCGGATGTACCAATTCTTATAGCCAATTTTTTAAAAGTAAATTCTTCATATCCGTTTTCATAAAATAATATAATTGTATTTTTTATTATGTTTTTACCTAACTCAGAGCTTTCTGGGTCTCGTAAATACAAGTTTGGATTCATTTTTATTTGTAGCTGAGCACTCATATCGGTTAATTTATTTACGGATTTACGAGTATAAAGGTAAGTTTTTACAGTTATTTTACCCCTCTCCAAAAAAGGTGTACCTGAATATTTAATATCTCAATTGCTTTTATTATGTGTATCGGTATTCTTTTAGGCTTATAAACTTAGGCGCAATCAACTTCGTTTTCATTTAAATGGTTTACACCCTAATTTCTTTATGGTTCACATAACAACGCCTTTAGCTCTGGCTCGGGGGAAGGCTCTTATTTATTTAAAAACCTGTTCCTTTAGATATCCGCCTAATAGTTTTGAATCTCTTACTAAAATATTCTTCACTTAGTTGACTCATCATCACTCCTTTGCTTGCCGCATGTACAAACTTGATATTCTTTTTTCGGCCCGAAACGACAATGCCTACATGGGCTACTTTTTTTTGCTTTTTATCCGAACCTTTAAAAAAAATCAGATCACCTGCTTTAACCCTCTTGGCACGAACTTTTTTGCCAACTAATGATTGTTCTATTGCTGTGCGTGGGATTTGTACCCCTAATTGTGAATAACAATAACTGGTAAAACCAGAACAGTCGAAGCCTTTTGGTGAGTTTCCACCCCATTTATATGGCGTCTTTAATTGTTTGCATGCTACATCTACTAGGATGGCTCTATGCTTTTTGTGTAATTTTTGGGTACTGGGGGACACCTTCTTGATACTGCTACTAGATTGTTTGTAATGACGGCAAGAAGTGAAAACTAAACTTGCGACAATAAAAAGGATGTAGACGAAAAATTTGCCCATAATAAAAAATTAAAAATATACCCTTTTAAATATGGACTACTACTATTCCTTTGCATTATTTGGTCTTTCATACTGACAGCATTCGTGAAGATTGTGATACACCTCATCAGCTGCGCGAAAATTATCGCTGTCGTAGCCCGATGCTGCAATGCGCATTAAAATTTCGTCAACATTGGTTTTGTTAGTATTAAAAGTAATCGTAGCTATTTTAGTCTCCTTATTCCAATCTACTTTGGAAATGTTTTTTTTATTACCTGCCGATTCTATTTTCTTTTCGCACATACCGCAGTTGCCGTATATTTTTACTTCTTCTGTTTTTGAGTTTTTTATTTGAGCATTACAACTCGTGATGCCAAAAAATAGACTGAACAGAAAAGAGAGGTATGTTTTTTTTTGTAAGTACATTTTAAATGATTTAAACTGAAAGCTACAACATAAAGATGACTGGTAAGAATCAATTTTGTGATGTCAAAAATAAAAATTATAATTAGGAACCCACAAATTTTGTCTAATTCAAGACAATCATTAATTGTGGCGGGTGCATGGCAGCAAAAAAGCCATTGTTAGTGGCCTGAAAATAAAAAAGGGTTTCAATCGCTTGAAACCCTTGTCTGTATTGGGTGGGCCCACTAGGACTTGAACCTAGGACCACCTGATTATGAGTCAGGTGCTCTAACCAACTGAGCTATAGGCCCTTTTGCCTTTCAGCAAATCGGACTGCAAATGTAGGAGATTTTACTTAAAAACATACCGCCAAAGAATTTATTTTTGCACAATGATAGAAGGCATCAAACACATCATCTTCGATTTAGGAAATGTACTCCTCAATATCGACCCATCCCTTACTGACAAGGCTCTTCGCGAACTCAATATCCCAGATTTTGATTCGGTGTATGGCAAACTCAATGAAAAAAATATTTTTCACGATCTGGAAACCAATACCATCAACCCTAAGCAATTTATTGAAGCCATACGTACTGCATCTGGGCTACCTCTCGATGACCAGCAAATTATCTGCGCGTGGAATGCCCTACTGCTTGATTTTCCGCTACGCCGCCTGCAGATCTTGCAGCAATTACAACTGCACTACGATCTTGTGCTGCTGAGTAATACCAATGAAATACATGAAGAATGTTTCAACAAAACTTTGCATTCAGCACACGGCATTCCCAATATCGGCGTGTTTTTCGACAGGGTCTATTACTCGCACCGCGTGGGTATGCGCAAGCCTAACCCTGCTATCTATCAGCGAGTTTTGGACGAATGCTCTTTTCGACCCGAACATACTTTATTTATCGATGATCTCGAACAAAACACCTTAGCTGCCGAATCTCTAGGTATCAAAACAATTTGGCTGAAAGAAGGAATGACCATCGAAAAAGATATTTTTTTGAATCTACCTAAAACTGATTAAAACCTTAAATTTGCACGAATATGATTCCTGGAAAAATTTTAGTAACCGGTGGCTGCGGATATATTGGCGGGCACACTATCGTCGACCTAGTAAACAATGGTTTTGATGTTATCTCTGTCGATGATCTTTCGCGCGGTTCATTGCGCATGCTGGCTGGTGTAGAAGAAATTCTGGGCAAAGAAATTAAAAACTATAAAGTCGACCTCACTAACCTCGACGATACACAAGCTATCTTTATCGAAAATCCCGACATCATAGGTGTTATTCACTTTGCGGCTTTTAAATCTGTGAATGAATCAGTACAGCAACCTTTGATGTACTATCGTAACAATATCAATTCTTTGGTAAACATCTTACAATGTGCTAAAGATTATCAAGTGCCGAATATTGTTTTCTCTTCTTCCTGCTCGGTGTATGGGAATGCCACTACTTTACCTGTTGATGAACTTACGCCTTTAGCAGTTGCAGAGTCACCTTATGCATTTACAAAACAAATTGGAGAGGTTATTTGTCACGATTTTACGAAACAAAATGAAGGCTTTAACATTAGTTTATTAAGATATTTCAATCCTGTAGGGGCTCATCCCTCTGCCATTATTGGAGAGCTTCAAGAAAAGCCTGAGAATCTGGTTCCAGTGATCACCCAAACGGCAATTGGCAAACGCGCTGAAATGACCGTATTTGGTAGTGACTATGATACACGTGATGGGTCCTGCATTCGAGATTATATCCATGTGATGGATATCGCCAACGCACACACTAAATCTTTGCAATATATGATTGCGGGTAGAAATAAACAGGCTTGTGAAGTATTTAATTTAGGTTCAGGAAATGGTGTTACTGTTTTGGAGTTAATTAATGCATTTGAAAATGTATCTAGCCGTAAGTTAAATTACCATATTGGTCCAAGGCGAGCTGGAGACGTTATTGCTGTATATGCTGATAATTCTAAAGCACGAAACTTGTTAGGATGGGAAACGAAATTTGATTTGATTCAAATGATGGACACGGCTTGGCGTTGGGAGCAAAAGCTTAAGGTTGACGAGCAGATACATCTTAATTAAATCTAACTACAAATAGAAAATGCCACAAATTAAAATTAAATTTGTGGCATTTTCTATTATGTACGGGCAAAAAAAAAGAGATTGTGGGTTAGAACAATCTCTTTTTGATAAAATGCTAAAATAAAATTACTTCTTTTTAGCAGGCGCTGCTTTTTTTGCTGGTGCAGCTTTTTTAGCAGGCGCTGCTTTCTTTGCAGGTGCTGCTTTTTTTGCAGGCGCTGCTTTTTTTGCAGGTGCCGCTTTTTTAGCAGGTGCTGCTTTCTTTGCAGGTGCTGCTTTCTTTGCAGGTGCTGCTTTCTTTGCAGGTGCTGCTTTTTTTGCAGGAGCCGCTTTCTTAGCAGGTGCTGCTTTTTTTGCTGGTGCTGCTGCTTTTTTTGCAGGAGCCGCTTTTTTTGCAGGTGCTGCTTTTTTTGCAGGTGCTGCTTTTTTTGCTGTTGCCATAACCGTTGGAATTTAATTTGGGGTTAGTAAAAACTCTTTATGGCAAAACAACGGAGGTAAGTTACGCCTCTGCTGTTGCTGTGATTTCTTTTACAGAAATCAATGTTTTATTTCTTGTTTTGCGAAACTCTACAATACCGTCTGTAAGTGCAAAGATGGTGAAATCTTTACCCAAACCAACGTTTGTACCTGGATGATAAACTGTACCGCGCTGACGAACGATAATGTTTCCTGAAATAGCTGGTTGACCACCAAATATCTTAACTCCTAAGCGCTTACTTTCCGAGTCTCTATTATTTTTTACGCTACCTTCACCTTTCTTATGTGCCATTTTTTCTTATTCTTTTACTGTATTAAAAACAAATATAACAATTAGATTTAAAAATTATGCAATTGCATTAATTTTTATTTTAGTCAACGACTGACGATGACCATTTGATTTTTGGTAACCTTTACGGCGTTTCTTTTTAAACACGATTACTTTGTCACCTTTGAGGTGCTCTATAATCTCTGCCTTAACTGAAGCTGAAACTGCTTTGCCGAAAGAAAAATTTCCGCTATCGCCTACCATCAACACTTCATTGAATTCAATGGCATCGCCTACCTGACCTGCCAATCTGTGCACAAACAATTGATCGTCTTTCTTAACTTTAAATTGTTGTCCAGCTATAGTTACTATTGCAAACATGATACTCCAAGATATTTTGCGCAAAAGTAATAAGTTTTTTTCTTTTTTTCAAAAAAGATTTTTTATTACTAATGCAAAGGTTAAAAAAATTATTTATTCATCGTTGCTAAAAACTCTTCATTAGATTTAGTGCCCCGCATTTGTTGCAATAAAAAATTCATCGCTTCGTCTGCATTCATATCGGCAAGATGCTTGCGCAAAATCCAGACTTTACCATGTACATCTTTATCAAATAATAAATCGTCGCGACGGGTAGAGGAAGCGACCAAATCAATGGCTGGATAAATACGACGGTTGGCTAGTTTCCTATCCAACTGCAATTCCATATTACCTGTTCCTTTAAACTCCTCAAAAATAACTTCATCCATTTTGGAGCCAGTGTCAATCAAGGCTGTCGCCAAAATAGTCAATGAACCACCATTTTCAATTTTACGTGCAGCGCCAAAAAATTGTTTCGGCTTTTGCATCGCATTAGCTTCAACTCCGCCACTTAATACTTTACCACTAGATGGCGCTACAGTATTGTGTGCACGGGCAAGACGGGTAATCGAGTCTAACAAAATAACAACATCATGACCTACTTCTACCAATCGTTTGGCTTTCTGTAAGGCTATTGTCGCTACTTTTACGTGCTTATCGGCAGGTTCATCAAAGGTTGAAGCTATTACCTCTGCACGCACGCTTCTTTGCATATCGGTTACTTCTTCAGGTCTTTCGTCAATCAGTACTACCATCAGATAGCATTCAGGATGATTGGCCGCTATTGAATTGGCAATTTCTTTCAAAAGCATTGTTTTACCCGTTTTGGGTTGGGCTACTATTAGTCCCCTTTGGCCTTTTCCTATAGGTGTAAACAAATCGACAATGCGCGTGCTCATACTACTAGTGCCATTCCCAACCGACAGGTTTAATTTTTCGAAAGGAAATAAGGGTGTTAGATAATCGAAAGGTACTCTATCGCGGATTTCGTCTGGCAAACGACCATTGATGGTATCTACTTTTACTAAAGCAAAATATTTTTCTCCCTCTTTTGGTGCGCGAACGGTGCCTTTAACGGTATCTCCTGTTTTTAAACCAAATAGTTTTACCTGTGATGGGGACACATAGATGTCATCGGGAGAATTGAGGTAGTTGTAATCACTACTGCGTAGAAATCCATAACCATCGGGCATCATCTCCAAAACACCTTCTCCTTGAATTACTCCATCGAATTCAACATTATAATTGCCGTATTGTTGTTCGCGTGGCTTTCTGTTATTCTGATGGATGTGTTGAGGCTTATCGCTCTGAATCGATTCTTGGGGTGGCTGAATATCACTGGTGTTTTCTGTTGGCATAATAATTCCCGAATCTTCAGCAATTGAATCCTCAGCTTTGGGAGTATTAATTTCCTCAACTGGTTTGGGGCTATTTTGAGGATTAACTTGAGTTTGAGGACGAGGATTTTTATTTCTGCGCTGCTCAAATTTTTCCATTCGCTCACTTCTTGGCCTTTGGCCGTAAGGTATGACAGGAAGGGGCTCTTCCCTTTTTACTTCTGCATTTGTATCAGTAGGGCTTTCATTACTTGCTATTGCTGGGGCTGCAGATGAATCTTCTTTTGCAGTTGTTGTAGTAACGTTTTCATTTTCAGCCCCCGTAACTTCAGTTGTTTTTGCCTTACGGGGGCGCTTTACTGCTGTTGGTATTTCCTTTTCAGGATTTTCTGCAACGGGCATTTCATTTGTCCCAATTGTTGTTTCTCCTTTTATTTCTGATGCTACATTTGGCGTTGGGGTAGCAGCTTCTTCAGTTTTTTCAACTTTTGGTTTCCGTACTCTTCGTTTTTTTTCACCATCTTCCGCACTATTTATGTCCGGATTGTTTTTCTTTTCGTGTTCCAATATGGTTGTTATTAATGTTTGTTTGTCGGATACGGCAGCTACTGGAATTTTGCGGCTGCGCATTAAATCAAGTAGCTCGGGTACGAGCATTTCTTTTAGTTGGGCAATGTCGAAAGGCATGTAATATCTATAAAGAAGAGAGAATTTTTGTGACTGTAGTCTTATCCCAATTTTAGGGGGATGCAGTACTATTTTTTTATTAGGGGAATGTTTTGGACGCTAGGCGCCAGATTTTAATTTTTAGAAAAAAGAAAGAGAAGTATCTATTTTTCGTAATGCAAGAATACAACCGTTTTTTTAAAAACAAAAATAAATTAAAAAATCGGCCATAAACATAATTGTATCCTTCTTTGGTCTAAATCATTAATTTTGTGTCATGATAATTGAAGATGTAAGACAGCTATTGCCAGCCGATTTTTCTGACCAATCAAGGGTTTGGATTTATCAAAGCAATAGAGCATTTATAGAAAAAGAACAACTAGAAATCAACGAGCAATTACAGCAATTCTATACGCAATGGACTGCACATGGAGCACCGGTAAAGGGTTGGGCGAAAGTTTTGTTTGCTCAATTCATTGTGATTATGGCGGATGAAACAGCTGTTGCCGTGAGTGGTTGCAGTACAGACTCTTCTGTAAAGGTGATAAAAAGTATTGAGCGTCAATATTCTGTAAATATGTTTGACAGAATGAGTATCACCTTTTTGCGCAAAGGCAAAGCGGAAATGTTACCCCTCGGTCAAATTCAGTATGCTATCGACAAAGGTTTCATTGATGGCGATACCTATTTATTTAATAATGTAGTGTACACCAAAAGTGAATTGGAACAGCGATGGTTGGTGCCGCTTCGTAAAAGTTGGCTTGCAGAAAGGGTGAATTTATCTGAGCAAAAAAGCGCTTTAAATTAAAAATTTAGTCGCTCCAGTAATCCCTATTGTTTCTTCGGAATTATTTTCATTATCTTAGCCTTCGAAAAATTATACTTTAAAATGCAATATCGTTCACTTTTCATTGCCTCAGTTGTTGCACTTCTTGTTGTGGCGGGGATTTCTTCTTGCCGCAAGACTATTACTGTGGGCAACAAACCAGTTCTTGAATTTACCTCGGGTCCTGAGTACTATCTTACTACTGACTCTACTCTTGTTCAAGATAAAAGATACACCATCAGTATCAAAGCCGACCGTGCCGAAGATCAATCTCCAAATACCTACTTCGAGATAGTGCGCACCTATTCTGGTTCTTCAGACACTACTGTTTACGAAGAATTTTTGGAAGGTGAAAAACAAGTGAGTTATGCTTATACACACACTTTTACTACCTTAAAAAAGAAAGGCACTGAGCGTTTTACTTTTACAGTAAAAAACACACACGGTATAACCAATCAAAAAATATTGATATTCACTGTTAAATAAATTTTTGCCTCTTTTTTTTTAAGAAAATATTTTGAGTGATAAAAATACCTTTGTGCATCGATGATGTACAGAGGTATTTTCACAATACTACTTCATCATTTTACCTTCAAGAATTTTGCAATACAATTAATGAACTCATCATTTTTCAAAAAGCGCAGTATTTTATTCCTGTTTGCAGTATTATTTTCTGCCGGGGCAATGGCTCAAACAGATGCCACCAATCTTCGCAACAGTCAATTGTCATTTTCACGTGTCGCTAAGGCATATTCAAAATACAATGACTCGCTCCGAAAACTTTTTGTATCCAAGGCTTTGAGCTACCCGCCCAAAGATGTGTACATCCGTACCTTTAAATCTCAGAATGAAATGGAGCTTTGGGCAAGAGAAAACCCCAACGATCCTTATAAATTAATTAAGCTTTATCGTGTTTGTGCTTTGTCTGGAATCCTTGGCCCCAAACGTTGCGAAGGAGACAGGCAAGTGCCAGAAGGCTCTTATTTTATTGAAGATTTCAACCCACAAAGTGATTTCTTTTTGTCGATGTTAATTAATTACCCCAATTATTCTGACATTATTTTGGGCGATAAAAAGAAACCAGGTGGTGATATTTACATTCACGGAGGCTGTGTAACTGTAGGTTGTATGCCTATGACCGACGAAGTGATTCAAGAACTATATGTTGTTTGCCTCAATGCTAAATTGAATGGTCAAAATTATATTCCCATCACCATCTATCCCACTAGATTCAATAAAAAAGGCCTTGATTTCTTAGGGCGCGCTTATGCCACCGAAGAAGCTAAACAAAAGTTTTGGGTTAATCTCAAAGCTGGTTACGATTATTTTGAAACGACGAAAAAAATCTTGCCGGTGATGTACACCCCCGATGGCAAATACGTTTTTTAGAATAGTCGACTATCAATCACATTTAATATTTTTATCAATTTAATAATGGAAATTTCAGAAAAAATTCACTGCCTCATCATAGGCTCAGGGCCTGCAGGATATACTGCAGCTATTTATGCATCTCGCGCCGGTCTAAAACCTGTAATGTATCAGGGGCTACAGCCAGGCGGACAATTAACGATCACTACTGATGTAGAAAACTATCCTGGTTATCCAGAGGGTGTGATGGGCCCGCAAATGATGAAAGATTTTGAAGCACAAGCCAAAAGAATGGGGGCAGATATACGTTGGGGAATGGCTTCAAAAGTAGATTTTAGCAGCCGTCCTTTCAAGGTTGAGATTGATGAAGAAAAATGGGTAGAAGCGGACTCCGTAATTATTGCAACAGGAGCATCGGCCAAATGGTTAGGCCTCGAAAGTGAGCAAAGACTGAATGGATATGGTGTTTCTGCTTGTGCTGTATGTGATGGATTTTTCTTTAAGGATAAAGAAGTTGCTATTGTAGGCGCAGGAGATACGGCTGCCGAAGAAGCACTTTATTTGTCAAAATTGTGTACTAAAGTACATATGTTGGTGCGCAGAGACGAGATGCGCGCTAGTAAAGTAATGCAGCAACGTGTATTGAGCACGCCCAACATCCAAATTTATTGGAACAGTGAAACCGCCGAAATATTAGGAGATAAAAAAGTAACCGGATTGCGTATTCGCGACACCAAAACGGGCGCTACCCAGGACATAGAATTGAGCGCATTTTTTGTGGCCATAGGGCACACACCAAATTCTGGTATCTTCAAAGGATTTATTGATATGGACGAAGAAGGATACATCAATACCATCCCCGGCACTTCTAAAACAAATATTGAAGGTGTATTTGCTTGTGGTGATGTACAAGACAAAATGTATCGTCAGGCGGTAACTGCTGCAGGTAGTGGTTGCGCTGCCGCATTGGATGCCGAAAGATATTTGGGCGCTTTGGCATTTAATGAAGCACACTAATGATAGCGATAGATAATGTACTGCTCAGTGATGAAGTGATTGACGCACAATTTGTGTGCGACCTTGAACGCTGTAAAGGAGGTTGCTGTGTCGATGGCGATTGCGGCGCACCACTTACAGATAAGGAAGCTAAACTGATAGCTGAAATTTTACCTAAAGTAAAACCATATTTGCCTGCGGAATATATTGCAGAAATAGAAAAACAAGGGACGCATGTCATTGATGACGAACATGGCTTGGTAACACCAACTATCAATGGCGGCATTTGTGTGTATGCCTATACAGATGCTTTGGGAATAGTAAAATGTGGAATTGAAGCCGCTTACCGAGACGGCATCATAGATTTTAAGAAGCCCATATCATGTCACTTGTTTCCGATAAGGATAGACAAGTCTGCTGAGTACGAATTAGTGAATTACGAACCCCGCAAAACCCTTTGCAGGCCTGCATGTAAGCTCGGCAAAAAGCTCGAAGTACCAGTGTATCAGTTTCTTAAAGAACCACTAATCCGAAAATATGGTGAAGAGTTTTACGAAGCGCTGGATGCAGTAGCAAAACACAAGAAAGAGAATTAAAAAGGAGCAGCCCACGAAAATTTTCGTGGGCTGCTTTTTTTAGGATAAAAGCAATTTTAGAGGATGGGTGATCGTAAATTGACCAAACATAGTAATAGCTTGGTGCGATAAGAATGATCATTTAAAATCTCAAACCAATCCCTGCCAAAAAATATCTTCCTGCCTGAGGATAATAGTAATTACTCACAGTAGTAGCGCCACCGCTAATGTAGGTGTAGTTGTATCCATTATTTTCGTACAAACGATTCAAAGCATTGTACACCGCAAAAGTGAATACAATTTGAGAATGTTCTTTCAACTTCACCACATATCTTGCTCTTAAATCAAAAAGGGTATAATCGGCAATACTGCGTGTTTTGTCGCTCGTATTGTCCAAAAATTGACGACCAACATGCTTGGCGAGGAGATTTAGTTCAAATGCACGCAAGCCTCCGTATCTAAAATGTACAAATGGTTTGAAGCCAAGGTCTGCTGCAGCAACTAGATTTGGCGAGAAGGCTATATCCGTATTGCTATGTGCAATTAATTTTTGCCCGCCATTGTCGTAGTCATCTATATACTCGTTGAATTTTTTAATCTTATTTTGAGAGAATGCTATATTTCCTGAAATATTCATCCATTTTGTTGCTTTGGCTGCACCTGTTAGTTCTAATCCTACTCTGTAACTTTTGTCTACATTTACTCTAGTGTAGGCTCCTACATCATTGATTTGCCCGTTCAGTACCAATTGGTCTTTATAATTCATTAAGTAAAAGTTGGCCAGTGCAGTCCATTTTTTCTTTGTGATTTCATAGCCTGCTTCAACGTTGAATAATCGCTCTGGTTTTGGGATGTTGACTGGCGAAGCTTCAAAGTCATTTCTATTTGGCTCTTTGTTGGCCATAGCTGCTGATGCGTAAACTCTTTGTTTATTGTTGAGTAAATCTTTAATCATAAAATTGGCACCAGCTTTGGGGTTAAAGAATGTGTAATTAACGGCGGGATTTAAAGTAGGGTTTTTACGAAATCCATTCATAAAATAAGAAACAGCACGAATTTGCGCATCGGCATAAAGTGTTAATTTTTTATTGGTAGAATATTGCAATTTTACAAACTGATTGAAGTCGTTTTTCATCGCATCATTACGGTACCAACTATGGTCGTTTGGCACGCCGAATTCTGCCCATTTTACCTTTCCGTAATGCAATCCAGAATATTGCGAAACCGAACCTCCTACATTTAATTGTACTTTATTTTTGGCATATTGAAGGGCATACAATCCTCCATAATAGTAATTATCCAACCACAGTTGACGCACCATATCAGTGGATGTAAAAGTGTCTCCAGCAGTGGTTATAAAATCAGACAAATTATATTCTTTAAAACCTTCCCCTAAGCGGTACTCTTCATAATAACCTTTCCCTCTTGTGAGAAAAAGCCCCACATTGCCCGACCAGTTTTTATTAAATTGATGATCCAAAAAGGTTTGATAATAGGTTTGGTTATAATTGTCGGTTTGGTTGTCGTAAAAAGTACCATCCGCTTTTTGCCCCAATTCATTATACCTTCTATTTGTTTTCAAGGAATCTTGAGGCACGCCATTCCATGCTTGTCCTGTTTTTTCGGCACCGCTGAGCATTTGGAAACGAAACTTTGTTTGTTCCTGAATTTGCCAACTGGCTATTATCTGCGCAGCTTTCAGGTCACTGGCCGAACGTTGCATATAGCCATCGGAGTTGATTTTGGAGAGGCGGACATCAAAAGCCCACCCATTGTCAAGCAAGCCTGTAGCTGCTTTCAAGGTGTATTTTTGGGTATTAAAACTTCCGAGGCTTACAGCAAATTCGCCCGAAGCCTTATCGCTTTGTTCCATATTGCTGATGCTAATCGTAGCTCCAAAAGCCCCTGCACCATTAGTTGAAGAGCCTACACCGCGTTGTATTTGGATGCTGCTCGTTGAGGATGCTAAATCAGGAAGATTTACAAAGAAGGTACCCTGAGATTCGGCATCATTAACAGGCACGCCATTTAGTGTTACGTTGGTGCGGGTACCATCTGTGCCGCGGATGCGTAATGAAGTATAACCGACACCAGCACCGGCATCGGAACTGCTGACAGCCGACGGTGTCATTTGTAACAGTATGGGTAAATCTTGCCCAAGATTTTGTACTTCAATTTCTTTCCGATTCAGGTTTGTTTTCGAGAAAGGGCTTCGAACATCTGTCCGAATGGCACGAACCTCGATAGTTGATAACTGCTGCGCATTTTTTTTGGGTGTTTTTAAAGAATCAATTTCTTGCGCAAATGCGGTAAACGAGCTAATTGTTGCGACTAATAAGGTGCCTAATTTTTTGGGGGATTTTTGCGCCATTATGGTTTTGTTTTAAAAGAATAAAAAGAAAACGAGGCGCTTATGCAAAGCGAGTTTGAGCTCACTAATGGATTCCTAAACGGCATTATCCGTTCGAGGTTCAGCGGGTATAATCTCAGCCTGTATGTTGGGCACCCCGTGCAATTTTTTAGATTGCGATGCAAAAGTAAGGGTTGGATTTTCAAAAAGCAAAAAGAAAAATAAAATCAGGCCAAGTGCTTTTAATTATTAAATTTTTGCTAAATTGCGTATCTAAAAATATTCAACAATGAAAAAATTATTACTCGCTCCAGCACTGCTACTAGCCCTTTCGTCGGCAAATGCACAGTTGGCTCTACAAAATTTTAATGCCGCAGGTACGCCCGCGGGTTGGTCAATGTTTTCTGACGGAAATCCAGTATTAAGTACAATTTCTCCAGCATATATTGTGCCTCTTTTAAATTCAAATGCTTGGGCAAAATTTATCAGAACAACAGGTGACTCTGCAATGATTTCAACATCATTTATGAATACAGCTGGTACCAAAGCAGACCGCTGGTTAGTAACACCAAGTTTTAATGTTACTAGTCCGACAATGGTAATCAGCTTTGATATCTCTGAATTGTCTTCTGCTGGTACTTCTCCAATTGAGATAATGGTGTCTACTACTGGTGGTGCAACAAAGGCTGATTTTACAACAAGTTTAGGTACAATTACCTCACCATTAGGATGGGCTAAAAGAGCTGCCTCTATTGGTGCTTACAATGGACAAAACGTTAAAATTGCTTTTGTAAACAACGGTACCGATAAAGGATTCCCAGGAATTGATAACGTACAAACCGAAGTAATGCCAAATGCATTAGATGCTCAATTAAATGGTATCACTTTCCCTGAAATTGTTGCTGCATCAGCTTCAAGCCCAGTAAGTATGACAATCAGTAACCAAGGTGCAGCCAACATTACTTCGGTAGAGGTTTCTTACAAAGTGGATGCTGGTACTCCAGTTGTTCAAACTTTCACAGGTTTAAACATTACTCCATTTGGAACAGCGACAATCAACTTCACAACACCAATAACAGGTACTACATCAGGTGCACACACACTTTTGGGTACAATTACCAAAGTAAATACAGTTGCTGATCCTGTTGCAACAAACAATACGCAAACAATTACATTCGTTACTGCTTCGAAAAGTGTTCAAAGAAATGGTTTGATCGAAGAATTTACATCTTCAACTTGCCCTCCTTGTGCATCCTTTAATGCTACATTCGACCCATTCTTGCTGAGCATTCCTGCGAACGTACCTTCATCTAACTTCAATGTAATTAAATACCAAATGAACTGGCCTAGCCCAGGTAATGATGTTTGTTACAATAGTGAGGGAAATGCTCGTAAGACTTACTATTCAGTATCTGGTATTCCAGATCATTATACCAACGGGGGTGTTGGTGCAAATGGTGATGCTGCTGAAGTTGCTGCTTCTAAGTCAGCTCCAGCGTTTATGGATATCACTGGTACTTACACTGTAAAAAAAGACTCTTTGGTTGCAGATATTACTATAACTCCTCACTTTACACAAACAGGTGGAAACTACAGAGTACATATGGCTTCTTTGGAGTACAATTACACCAATCTTGGTGCTACAACATCTCAAAAGCAGTATTATCATGTAATGCGCAATATGGTTGGTATGGGTGCTGGTTTGCCTGTTACATCTTGGACAGACGGAGTTCCTCAAAAATTCCGTTGGGCGTACAAATACACTGTCGCTACTCCTGCACAGTTTAATAACAATTTCTGGGGTTCGCCATTTTCTGGAAGTTTAGTTGCATTTGTTCAAAACAACAACAACAAAACTGTACTTCAATCAAAAGCAATTCCAACTTCTTGGCCAACTGCCATTGAGAATGTTAGCTCTGTTATTTCTCAATCTTCAGTATATCCAAACCCAGCTACTGACCACACTACAATAGCGTTTTTATTAGAGTCTTCAGCTTCTGTAGGTGTGCAAGTTGTTGATGCTATGGGACGTGTTGTATACTCAATCGCTGAGCAAAAAATGAATGCTGGCACTCAAGTAGTTGAAATTAATACAACTTCTTTTGCTGCAGGTATTTATACTATTAAAGTTCAAGCTGAAAATGGTTCAATTTCTGAGCGCTTCTCAGTAATAAAATAAGTTTTATTAAATCTTACAAAAAGCGCCCCGGATACTTTCGGGGCGCTTTTTTGTGCTGTAGAAAACCTAAGTGTATTTTATTTCGATACCTTTGCCTCACTAAAAAAAATAAAAATGAAATTAGCCACTTATAGTAAAAATGGACAGCAGCAGCTTGCATTATTAATTGAAGGCAAACTATATGATACCAACAAATTAAACCCAGAATTGCCTAATAATATGAAGGCAATGTTGAACAATTGGGAGATAAATAGTGCCATTGCTCGAAAGGCAGAATCTGATATCAAGAAAGGTGTCAATAGCATGACAGCCGATGCCGATTTTGCAACAGCAAAATTAATGGCTCCAGTGCCCGAGCCCACTTCTTGCCGTGATGGATATGCTTTTCGTCAACATGTTGCATCCGCAAGGCGCAATCGAAAGGTTGATATGATTGCAGAATTTGACCATTATCCAATTTTTTATTTTACCAATCATAACGCTATTCAAGGTCCGGGCGAAATTGTATGTATGCCCGATCATTTTCAAAAGTTGGATTTTGAGTTGGAGGTATCTGTTGTATTAGGCAAGAAAGGAAGAAATTTTACGGCAGCCGAAGCTGACCAATATATTGCTGGGTATATGATCATGAATGACATGAGCGCTCGTACACTACAAATGGAAGAAATGTTGCTAAATCTTGGCCCAGCAAAAGGCAAGGATTTTAGTACAGTTATTGGCCCGATAATGGTGACTCCAGATGAGCTAGAGCCTTACAAAATCCCTACAAAAAATAAGCACGTAGGTAATACTTATTATCTGGGAATGACTTGTAAAGTAAATGGTGTTGTGGTGAGCGAAGGCAATACGGGTGATATGGATTGGACATTTGCAGAGATCATTGAGCGCTGCGCATATGGCGTTGATGTTTTGCCAGGTGATGTAATCGGAAGTGGCACAGTAGGTACTGGCTGTTTTCTTGAATTGAATGGCACAGGTTTATTAAATGACCCTAATTATAAAGTTCAATGGTTACAGCCTGGTGATGTCGTAACTCTTGAAATAGATGGATTGGGTGTACTTACAAATACTATTGTCGCTGAAAAAACCGAATGGAGTATATTGAATGAAAAGAAGAAATTTATCTCTTAAACTTGAAGTTACCTATTGAAATTTAAAGCGTGGATGAAGAATATCATTCACGCTTTTCTGTTTATCATAAATAACAATGAAGGGGGAAATTTTTTCATTAAATTTTTTGGGGAAAGGCGATTGATAAATATTTGCGCTATCAAAACAAATTGGAAACACGAAAAAAAAAGGAGGTTGTCCCAAAATTGTGAGACACCCCCCTTTCATTTTTAGAAATTCAAAACTACTCTCTTCTTATTTTGCTGATTCGTTCTTGTTTAATTAGCCTTCTTTCATCATCATACAAGCAAATCATATAAACGCCATCAGCCAATTTGCTCAAGTCAACTTCATTAGATTTCATTTCCTGAATAACAGTTTTTCCTGTAACATCTTTTACCAAAACAGTTATTGGCGCAGGACTTTCAATCTTTATGAATCCGGTTGTTGGGTTAGGATAAATCTTGATGTAAGCTTCTATAATTGACTCATCTATACTCAACTCTTCATCCATAAAGCTAATTGGTAGCGATTCTCCCGAACATCCGTTCAAATCTACAACCCTAACTTTGTAGTTTCCTTTTTTAGTCACTGTAAAACTAGCTCCCGAACCAACGGTTTCACTTCCATTCCTAATCCAGGTATATGCTGCAAATGGAGTTGTGGTATTTAGTAAATATCCTGCACGAGAGATCGTTGGCCTTGGAGAAGGCAATATGTTTACCTCCAATTCATCTGATACGCTAACACAACCATCTGCACTGCGTACTTTCACTGAATAGACTCCCGAATTTCTAATAACTTGTGTACTATCTACCCAACCAAAAATTTCACTACCGGATCTGCTCCATTGATAACTAAAGGCACCTTTACTAGCAATCAAGGTTACGCCTTCATCTTCACAAGCTGTAGTAGTACCACCTGGTACTGATATAAATGCAGGAGGATTAGGCTTTACTGTAAAGTTTATGGTTCGTGATACTGCCGCACACGATGAAAGCCCATCATAAACAACAACAGTATAAGCACCACTAGTAGTTACCATATAAAAACTGGAGGTTTCGCCAGGGATATTCACATTGTTTCTTCTCCATTGATAAGTGACACCAGGTTTACTAGCAAATGCAGATATCTTTACAGAATTACCAGCGCACAAAATGCTATCGGAAGGTAAAGTAATCGAAACACTATAGCCTGGGTCATTTGCAATCAAGGTAACTTGATTAGAGTATGCAGGACATGGTGATAAGGCAGAACTTACCTTTACAAGGTAATTACCTGGCTTTGTAGCTCCGAGGTCGCTAAATTTCCAACCAGGGATAACAACACTATCCAACATCCAATCATAAACAGCACCGACGAAATTGGTAGCATTGAACTTCACAGAATCGCCAAGGCAATAAGTAATAGGCGTAGTAGAAGGACTAATGGCAACAGGTGGATGAGGGGTTAATGCAGGAAGACTAAAGATTGGAGAATAAGCCGTATCGTTAGTATTAGCGCATATTACAGCAAACCTATAATCAAACCCAATCAGTGTGTCGGCAGACAAAATAGAGTCTGTAGCCCCCTCCACATTTGTCCAAACAGCAGAACTGCCCGATGGGTGGCGTTGCCATTGGTACTTGATACCAGGCACCAAATTGATGGTAGCACCTGTATCTATAAGCGTTACTCTATTACCACGACAAAGAGCCACACCTGATGTCGTAGAAGGACTAATAATTCTTCCAGCAAAAGGCCTACCATCGCAAGGTGCATAATTAAGGTTGATGTCATCAAAAGCCAGACCAGGGAAAGAATAAGTACCTACGGCTGTTGGTACGGATTTTTGAAATCCTATATAATAAGTACCACTCCTTGCAGGCTTAAATGACGTGTCAAATCTAACATAACCAGGATTGTTTACCAATCCAAATGGCCGTAAGGTATTGGTCATTGATGCCACTGTTTGTGCATTTCCATAAAAAACACCCATTCTGTTTCCTGAGGCACTTGATTGATACCAGAAAGAGAAGTCATATTTATAGCGTGCGTCTAAGGCTATACCTGGTGTAAACCAAAAGTTATTATCAGTTGCAGTTGGGTATCCATAAAACACGTAAGAGAAATAGCCAAGGTAATATCCACCAATCAGATATTTACTACCTCCGGGTGTCCTATTGGTCAAAGTACTATAATTAGCCGCTTGGACATTCCATAACAGGGTCTCTCCCCAGCCGTCGGTAGATTCACTACACAAAGGTTTGATTCTAGGCACATCATCCTCAAAATCTTCAGTATAAGGAACTGGTAGCGCTCCCACACCCACAAAGTACGCATCAGTAGTATCAGCCACGCCGGTAGCTGCACATCGAACCACACATTTAAACCAAGTATTGGCTACTAATGGGTCGGTGGTATAAGGCGGTGCTGTAGTGCTACCTGTGCTGGTATAAACACCCGCAGATGATGAAGAAGTGTACCACTCGTAGGTCAATCCTGTAGCAAGGGTTGTACCCACTGTTACCAAAGTCGTAGTTCCGCCCACAGCGCAGACTCTTAATGGCTCTGCTGCTATATTACCTGCCACTACAGTTGAGGAACAGGGAGGCACTTCTTGCAAACCGATATCATCAATTGCGATACCAGGCCAAGAATAATTTTTATGGTCAACTTTTATACCAATGAAATAATTGCCCGTTGTAGGTGCGGTAAATTGACGGGCAAATTGCCTATACACACTTGTATTAACACTTGTAATATCAGTACCAATAGAAGTGGTCATACCTGCGGCAGTATTTGTAGTGCCGTACCAAGCACCGATATCCGCCATGCCGCCTGCATAACCACTTCCGTTGTACCAAAATGAGAATTGATATAATTTACCTCCTGTTAATCTCAATGCAGGAGTAAACCAATAAGAGGGACGTCCAACACCATAGGTTCCACACAATACACCTGCAGAGAGATAATTACTTCCTCCCGGTGTTCTGTTCATCATTGTATGTGGGCTAGATGCTAATGGCGCGCCATAAGTCCACCAATAATTTGTGTTCCATAATTCGGTATTTGAAGCACAAGGAGCGTTTGTACCCGGACGCACCGACTCAAATGTTTGGAAGTATGGAGGCGTAACTGCACCAACATCTAATTTTAATTCTGAAGAAATAATTGAATCACCTGTAATACTACATTTCACTACACAACGGAAATAGGTAGTTGTTGTTAAAGTAGGTGTGGTAAATGTAGGACCAGTACCCACTGTAGATATAGGTGTATAACCAGTGCCAGGCATTGCTGATGAATACCACTGATAAGTAAGCCCGGCAGCTTTGGTCACACCAGACAAATCCATATCAAGCGTAGCCGTACCTGCAGCGCAAAGCATTGATGGAGTAACACTGATAGCCCCAGCAGTTGGTGTACCAGTGCAATTGGGTAATCTTTGAAGCCCAATATCATCAATAGCCATACCAGGCACCGTAGTGGTAGTGTGATTAACTCTAATTCCCATAAAATAGTTACCTGTAGCCGGAGCTACGAAACGGCCAATATTTTGTCTGTAACTTGTGTTGGCTACACCCGTAATATCAGGACGAATAGCAGTTGTCATGGCAGCAGCAGTTTGGGCTGTACCATAATACATACCTATTGTCGTGTTCACTCCCGACCAAGAAGTATTATTGTACCAATAAGAGAACTCATAAGTTTCGCCTGCTGTCAAGCGTATGGCAGGGGTAAACCAAAATTGATTGGCACCAAGCGAAATAGAACCCAATTGTTGCCCTGCAAACAGATATTTACTACCGCCTGGTGTTCTATTCGCAATCATTGGATAAGCAGTACTGAAAGGTGCACCATAAAGCCACCAACGTGTACTAGCCGTCCAAACACCTGTACCCGCTACAGCAGCACAAGGCACATTCACACCTATAGTTGCCGATTCAAAATCTTCGGAATAGGGAGGTGTGATAAAACCAACATTAACCGTAATAGTGGCAGAGGTGTCGCTATTTGGAGCGCCAATTAAAGGACAGCTAACCACACATCTGTAAGAACGGGATGCCGCCAATACAGGGGTAGTATAAGTGGGCAAAGTTGCACCTACTATCAAAGTGCCAGGAAGACCCGCAGTAACATCATACCACTGATAGGTAAGGTCTGAAGCTGCACTAGTACCAGACAATCTGATAGATGCCGTACCTGACGCGCAGAGCATAGATGGTGTAGAAATTGGTGTACCAGCAGTTGGTCGTGCCGAACAAGAGGGCAATTGAGTAATGCCAATATCATCAATGGCACAACCTGGAGAAAAAGCAACAAGATGGTTAATACCAAAACCAACATGATAAACGCCTGTGGTTGGTGCAGTAAAATCACGTTGAATATTAATGTACGAGCTAGCATTTATTACCGTATCTGGCCCTGCAACAATTGTCATTGCAGCTGCAGTTTGGGCAGTACCCACCCTTACATGTGTCATTGTATTGGCACCTGCAGCACCCACTCCATTTATCCAATAAGACACTCGGTATTGTTTGCCGGCAAGCATATTAATAGCAGGCGTAAACCAATATTGTGTAGCACCCCCAAGACTAGCGCCAAGGCTTGTACCTGCATGAAGGTATTTACTACCTCTAGGTGTACGATTAAAAATGGTTGCAGCAAATGGAGCATCTCTCAAAAACCATTGAGAAGAAGCAATCCAAGAGGCAGTATGTGCAGCACATGGCATGTTTACGCCAGCAACACCCGTTTCAAAATCTTCAATATAAGGTATCGACAAAGGAGTTGTACGCACTTGTATAGGCGCCGAAGTATCCGAATTAACTCCTGTAATGAGAGGACAAACGACCACACAACGATAAAACCTAGTTGCAGATGGGGTGCTTGTAATATAGGTTGGGGCAGTACCTCCTGTCGCAACATTTGTCCAAGTGCCAGGAGCACCTGTTACAGATTGTTGCCACTGAAAGGTCAAATCGGATGCGGCACTTGTACCAATAAGTGAAATAGTAGAGGTTCCCGTGGTCGTGCAAATTACGGCAGGGATAGCTGATGCTGCCCCTGCTACAGGACGAGCAGAACAAGGTGGTAATTGATCAATGCCAATGTCATCTATGGCAATACCCGGATATGCATAATTAGTATGGTTTACTTTTAAGCCCACAAAATAAGTCCCTGTTGCAGGAGCAATAAAACTACGACGCAATTGACTGTAAGTGGTTGTATTAATATTAGTGTCCGCCCCTATATTAATCATAGCAGCCGCATTTTGTGCAGTACCGTATGCCACACCAATGGAAGTATTTCCACCAGAGTATCCACTTCCATTATACCAAAAGGAAACTTCATAAGCCTTTGAAGCCGTAAGCGCAAGACCTGGTGTAAACCAATATTGCGCAGCACCAAGATAAGCAGTACCTAGTATGTATCCTGGATGCAAATATCTATTTCCACCTGGTGTTCTGTTAGTGATAGCAGGATAAAATGTGCTAAAGGGCGCAGATGGAATTGTCCAATATGCACCTGGAGAACCCCAAATAGAGGTATGAGCAGCGCAAGGAACGTTTGTTGAGGCTGGCGCACCTTCAAATGTTTCGGTATAAGGTGGCGTTATGGGTGTTGTGACAACCCTTATTGTATCAGAAAAGGAACTCAATCCAGTAGCAGCACAAGTAACTAGACATCTATAAAAATAAGTACCGCCTGCTGTAATAGAATGTGTATAACTAGATGTGGTAGCACCCGCAATTGGTGTAAAACTTGTCGGTGTTCCAGTAGCAACTTGCCAAGTAAAATTTAAGCCTGAGAAAGGAGGAGTACCAGTTAATGATAAAGTAGTGTTTCCTGGCACTGAACAAATGACATTGGGCGATGCAGAAGCTTTGCCTCCTGAACCAAATGTTATGGCCGTTGCCGTACTACATGCGGGCAATTCTTGCAGACTTATATCATCAATTACAACTCCTGGATAAGTAAAGGTTGTATTGTGATTTACCTTTACACCACAATAATAAATTCCATCTGTTGGTACCGTAAAATCTCCGGTCATTTGGGTATAGGTAGTAGTATTAATCCCAGTCACATCAGGTCTGATAATAGTCATCGCAGTACGGGTTTGTGCATTACCAAAAGACATGCCCAAAGTAGTGCTCCCTCCAGAATAACCACTTCCATTATACCAATAAGAAAATCTATAGGTTCTGCCTGTTTGTAATTGCACAGGAGGAGTAAACCAAAATTCAGGTTGAGTTGAATAAGTGGTTGACGTGGTAGCACTGCTGATATAGTAACCTGCAAATAAATACTTATTACCTCCAGGTGTTCTGTTGGTCAGCCAGCTATACCCAGAAATAGCTCCAACTTTCAAATCCCAGTTGGTAAAAGTACCTGATGGCCCCCACGAAAAGCTGTTAGAAGCGCAAGGCATATTAACACCAGCAACACCCGATTCAAAGTTTTCATTATAGGGTAATGTTAGGGGCGATGTCACAGAAACTGATACTGTAGTAGATGATGCGGTAGCACCTGTGGCAGTACAATTTATTCTTCTTCTATAAAATAAAGTACGTCCGGTGGGTGGTGTAAAAGTAAAGTTTGGAGCAGAAGAAACGGGACTTACGGCTACCCAAGGGGCTGCACCTGTAGACGAAGTATCCCATTGATAAGTAAGACCTGTTGCGCCAGTTGCACCAGTTGTACTTAATGATACACTATTTCCTGGACAAATGGTTGTTGACGAGGCTACCGCAGTACCCCCAACAACAGTTGAACCACAAGGCACAGCAGGCGTATAGTTTAGTTGTATATTAGCCGTTCCTGCTAAAGTAGAATTTGCTGTAGGAGGAGAAGCAGGATTAGGATTTGTACCATCGCTCCAAAAAGAGATTGATCTTGTGCCTGTTCGAGGTGTCATGCGAAAGCTTGCTGTGCAATACCATCCTGGAGTATTCTCGTCCACTGCCACTACTAAGTTGCTTGTACCATCCCAATAGAAGGGAGTAGGGAAAGTAATAGTAAACCAACCGGTACCAGAAGGGGTAACTGTACCATTGTACACCATAGTTAATGCCGATAAAGGAACCCAATCTGTTGTACCCGAAAAAGTACTTTTCGATGTGTTACCCATGTAAACGACCCAATCTCTGCACGATGTAGAGAAACTTCCAGCAACTATTGTAGCTGCATTAAAACTAATGGAATTAATAAACCCTGGCACACCCGCACTTGCACCAGCAGCCACTATTTCGCTGGCCAAGTAAGTTTGCTGAGAGTAATTAAACCCAAAGCAAGTGTAAATTGGGAAAATTGACGTAGTACCTGTACCCGTCCCAACGGTCAAGGTTTGAGCAACCGCTTTTTGATTTCCGAAGAATAAAAACGACATTAGAAACACAAAAACAGTAACGGTATTAAGGGCTTTTTGCCTCATACTTTTACGCTGCCGCCGTGTTTGGCCATTTAGAAACTTGTTAATGCTTTGCATAACATAAAAATTTTTAGAGTGTTACAATTGGACATTTTTTTAAGTTTTGAATACAACCCCAAAAGATAGCTTAACTATCAATAGTGATTGTTTTACAAACATAGTATTATATGAGAATAAAAAAACAAAAGACAATTTGCACAAAAAATCATATTTAATTTTCAAAATCTGTAATCAATTGCAATATTGAAGGTTTCAACATTTATATTGTCAAATTCTATTGGCAAATAAGAATTTCAAATAAATTTTGACACGTACAGAAATAAATAATAGCAAAAACAATCTTGAATAACCAATACTTATGAACTTTCACTCCCCCTTGATTATGCTCGTAATGAGCGATATTTCGCGTAATTTTGACGAATTGCATAACGATCGGCACTAATTTGTTAGTTGATTAAAAGAGCCTGGTGCACTTTCTTTGCTGATACAAATGCCATAAATAAGCCTCCCTCCTAGGATTCTTCAGTAAACGAAATGTCAATTACTGAATTGATAATGAGTTTTTTATTTTGCTTCCTTGCCTCCTCAAGTAACTTTTCAAGCTTCAAAACCTCCTCTCGCAATTGAGGGATTCTTTTCTTTGCCATAGCGTCATCAAGACCCAATCGTTCTTGCGAACTAAAATTTTTCATTTGATGGAAATTGATTTTAGAGGAAAAAATGTTGTTTAAAATCTCCTTACCATCTTCTAGCAGAAATTCACCTTCGATTAACTTTAATTGTGCTTTTTTCATTGGATATGTTTTAAAAAAATTAATAATAGATTTGACTCCCATTTTGAACCTTACCGCTTATTGAATAAGGCAGTCAACGTTTTTGAACAATATTTTTATTCATAAAAGCAAATACCAACTTAACATCAATGCGATAGCTTCATTTTACTCATCTTCACTTTCCTTTTAATCCCGACAGATATAGGTAATAACGACTAGGATACGAGAAATCGAGTTTTGAATTATGGTAACAATCTGATGTTAAATTGGTATTGCTGCGGAGTTTGTTGATTATTGACCCTGACCTAAGGAATAGGCCGATACACCATCGAAAGAGTAGAGATTTTCTGTTTTAATAACATCTATGTTCTGACTTATCGCTTTGGTGAGCAATTCTACAATATCCTTTTTTGAGACAATTTCATTTGTCTTGGACTTAAATCGGCAGCGCCAATGGTCTGTGCAAAATGTTTCTTTAAAACCTTCTGGATATACTTTAATACCACGGTTGGTGATCATTGACAATTGTAGGACATTGCTGTCTAAATGATGCACCAATTCTGCAAGTTCATTAGGATTGCTACCGCCCCAATGTACAAACAAATCGACCCCATCGAGCTGTTTAAAAGCAGCGGGCTTTCTCGTATACTTTGGTAAATTCAATGCAGCGCTGTTGGCGTAAGAAACAGCCTTCAGTAGTTTAGGTGTTTGCCCAAGATTAGCGATAACGGCCTTTGCAAATTCTTTTGTACCTACTTTTTGATGGCTTGTTCCTTCTTTGTAGATATCGTAGGTATGAATTCCGTCTTCCATTGTTTTGAGCCAAGCATTCTGAATTTTTTCTGCCACAGCAGTTTGACCAATATGATTCAGCATCATTATCGCCCCTTGCAATAATCCAGAAGGGTTGGCCACATTTTGCCCAGCCAATCTTGGGGCCGAACCGTGAATCGCTTCAAACATGGCGCATTCTTCACCAATATTTGCAGAACCCGCCAAGCCTACTGAGCCAGTAATTTGCGCTGCAACATCTGACAACACATCGCCATACAAGTTGGGCATCACAATCACATCAAAAGCCTCTGGCGTATCGGCCAATTTTGCAGCACCGATATCAATAATCCAGTGCTCATTTTCAATTTCAGGATACTCCTTTGCAATCTCATCAAACACTTTATGAAACAGACCATCTGTTTGTTTCATAATATTGTCCTTGGTAAAACAAGTCACTTTTTTCCTGTTCTGTTGTTTGGCATACTCAAACGCATAGCGAACAATTTTTTCGCAGCCTGGTCTGCTGATTAATTTTAAGCATTGCACTACCTCATCTGTCTGTTGGTGTTCAATTCCTGCATAAAGGTCTTCTTCGTTTTCACGAACAATGACTAAATCCATCACAGGATGCTTTGTTTTGACAAAGGGATGCAAGCTGACACAAGGACGAACATTGGAGTAAAGCCCCAAAAATTTTCGGGTAGTAACGTTTAGGCTTTTGTAGCCTCCGCCTTGAGGAGTGGTAATCGGAGCTTTTAGAAAAATCTTATTGCGCCGAATAACATCCCAGGCCTCCTTGGCAATGCCAGAAGGATTTCCAGCCAAGTACACTTTTTCGCCTACCTCTACCTCTTCAATCTCAATTTTGGCACCTGCCGCCATTAAAATTTCTAAAGTGGCCTCCATAATTTCTGGGCCAATTCCATCTCCTTTTGCAACTGTAATTTTTGTCATATTGAAAATTGATTTTGTTGTGAGTGCAAAAGTGAGCCCTTCAATTCATATAATTTCATTTATCTTTGCAATATTTATCATAAACATTTTTTATGAATTATACCATCAATCAACTGCGCATATTCTTAAAAATATCGCAAACCCAAAGTGTCACAAAGGCAGCAGAGGAACTCCATTTAACACAGCCAGCAGTCTCCATTCAATTAAAAAATTTTCAAGACCAATTTGATATTCCATTGACAGAAATTATTGGGCGCAAAATCTTCATTACTGACTTCGGGAGAGAAATTGCCCAAGCAGCTGAGCAGATTTTAAACCAGGTTTATGAGATCAATTACAAAACTTTAGCCCATAAAGGCCAACTAAGTGGAAGGCTAAAAATATCAGTCGTATCTACAGGAAAATATGTGATGCCCTTTTTTCTGGCAGACTTTGTAAATGAACATTCTGGCATTGAATTAAATATGGATGTAACCAACAAACACAAAGTCATTGAGAGCCTAGAGAAGAATGAGGTTGATTATTCACTTGTATCTGTATTACCAGATAACATGCAAATAGAACAAATGGAACTGCTTCAGAACAAGTTGTTTGTGGTGAGCAACACCAGTCAAAAATTTGATAAAAAAAGCTATGATAAATCGATTTTCGAGACACTACCCTTGATATACCGAGAGCCTGGATCTGGCACACGACAAACAATGGAACAATTCATTGATAAAAACAAGTTGCCTATACGAAAGAAAATGGAACTCACTACAAACGAGGCCGTAAAACAAGCTCTTATAGCAGGATTAGGTTGCTCCATTATGCCTTTGATTGGCATCCGAAACGAATTGCAAAATGGGCAACTACAAATAATACCTGTAAAAGGGTTTCCCATCAAAACTGTTTGGAACCTTATTTGGCTGAAAGGAAAGAAGCACTCTCCAGTGGCCAGCTCTTTTTTAAAATATCTAAAAAGCGAAAAAAACAACATTGTACAACGAAGATTTGATTGGTATGAACAATATTAATTCTTCATTACCCAAAAACTTACTGATAAAACAAGTTGTCCCTTCAATATTCACAGCATTCTTTTAGTTTTGCAAAGCAACCTGCACGTAGCTAAAGGGTTATCCACATTGATTTCACATTATCCACATTTTTATTTTTCAATTAACAATAAAAATCGGCTTAAACCTATACGGGCAGCACTTTATGGCCTGTTTAATGATTGTGGATAATTAGACGGTGTATAAAAGTGGTAAAAAGTGGTAAAAAGTGTTTCTTTGTGTTTCATTTAGAGCATAGATACACAAATGGCCAATTTCATAGGCGAATACGAACTCACTATCGACGCAAAAGGAAGATTTCTTTTGCCGGCGAGCTTCAGGAAGCAACTTCCTGAAGGTGCTGACGTTCAATTTGTTGTATCGAGAGGTTTTGAGCAATGCCTCAACCTCTACCCTATGGAGGAATGGAATATTCTTTCCGAAAAAATTAACAAACTCAACGATTTTAACCCAAAAGTTCGCGACTTCAAACGCTTGTTCTTAAACGGAGCAAACATTGTGGAGAGTGATGCTGCGGGCCGCTTACTACTGACAAAGACATTGTTGGAACACGCCGGCATTACTAAGGATTTGGTACTGACCGCTCAGGGCAATAAAATGGAAATCTGGGATAAAGCAACCCACAAAGCGCACATCCAAAGCAAGATGGCAGACTTTAGTGACTTAGCTAACGAGGTATTAGGTGGTGGTTTTATTAGTCCATTCGAAAACATAGGATAATGACAGAGCAAGCGTTTTACCACACTACTGTGTTATTAAATGAAACAGTAGACGGATTGGCAATAAAGGAAGATGGCGTTTATGTGGATTGCACTTTTGGGGGTGGAGGCCATAGCAAACTAATCCTAGACCAATTAGGGCCAAAAGGCAAACTAATTGCATTTGACCAAGACGCTGACGCATGGCGAAATAAACCCGAAGACCCAAGACTGGTGCCTGTTACCGAAAACTTCAGGTACCTAAAAAGATTTTTAAGACTACATGGGGCACCGCTTGTAGACGGCATTTTAGCTGACTTAGGTGTAAGTTCTTACCAATTTGACACTGGCGAAAGAGGTTTCTCTACTCGCTATGACGGCCCCTTGGATATGCGTATGGATAACAGAAGCGAATTAACCGCAGCAGCTATTTTACAAACTTACAATGAAGCAAAACTTCACCTCATGTTTGAACAATATGGCGAGGTGCGAAACGCTAAACAGCTAGCTAAACATATTGCTACACAAAGGCCAAAAGCAGCCATACAAACCACCCAAGACTTAAAAACATTTATTGCGCCAGTCATTAAAGGAAACCCTCAACGCTATTTGGCACAAATGTTTCAGGCACTGCGTATAGAAGTGAATGACGAATTGGGCGCTTTGAGAGAGCTATTGGAACAATCGGCACAATGCCTAAAGCCCGGAGGCAGATTGAGTATTATTTCTTTCCATTCGCTAGAAGATAGATTGGTCAAGCAATTTATCCGAAATGGCGCTTGGCAAATTGAAGAAGACATTTTGGGGCTTGCACCAAAAAAGCAGGTCCCTTTTAAAGAAATAAATAAAAAACCGATTGAAGCATCGGCAGAGGAATTGACAAAAAACCCAAGATCGCGAAGCGCAAGATTGCGCATCGCAGAAAGAAACTAAATGAGTGAAGCAAAAGACATACAAACTACCGACGAAAGTTCTGCTGCACAGACAGGTTCTGTAGCTTCAGAAAAGCTGGATTGGCGAAAGGTAGTAGATAAAATATCCTACAAAGGCATTGTTCACAATGTCCCTTACCTGGCCTTTATCTTACTACTCGGAGTCTTTTACATTGCCAATAACAATGCAGCCATCGAAACGCAAAGAGAATTAGATAAACAACAAAAAATATTGAAAGAATTGAATTGGCGCAATATGGATGCACAATCCAAATTAATGAATGCCGGAATGGAAGCAGAAATTATTCGTAAAGGAACAAATATCGGCATGAAACCTTTGATGATGCCCGCTTATAAAATTACTATCGACACAACAAAAAAATAAAACAAGGCTTAATTGAACGTAAAAAGAGACATACGATTTAGAGTGTACATGGCTTTCACTGGAATCTGCCTTTTGGGGCTTGCTATTTTTCTCAAAGCAGCAATGATACAGGTTAAAGATGGCCCCAAACTACGCGCCCAAGCTCAAGAAATGAGTTTGCGTACGGACACCTTGTATGCCGAAAGAGGAAATATCTACACCGAAGACGGAACGCTGCTTTGCTCCACCATCCCACAATTTGATGTACATATTGATTTCACTGTAATCAAAAAAGATACCTTTTATAAACATATTGATACGCTGTCCAAGAAACTATCCAACCTGTTTAGAGATGCTACATCGGCGCAATACAAAGCCAATCTTACCAAAGCGTTTAAAGATTCTGTACGTTATTATGAATTGGGTACAAAAATTTCGTACGACAAATATTTCGCGCTGCGCAGTTTCCCTATTTTCAATAAAGGACAACGCAGAGGAGGCTTAATAGTTGACACCCGCAACACAAGAGACAATCCTTATGACATTCTTGCTTTACAAACAGTGGGCAAATACCAACCGGCTATTTGGCGCGACAAAAAACTTGTAAAAAACGTCAAAGGCTTGGAAGCGATGTATGATAGCCTATTGAGTGGGCAAAATGGCTGGCGAATGAACAAAAGAATTGCCGCAAGTAAATGGGCTACAGTTGAAGGGTCGAGAGTTGAGCCACAAAACGGAAAAGACATTGTGACCACATTAGACATCAGTATTCAGAATGTAGCAGAACACGCTTTAATGGATGCTTTGGCTCAATATAAATGCTGGAATGGTACTTGTGTGGTAATGGAAGTAGCAACTGGCAAAATCAGAGCAATGGCCAATTTGGGTGCACAAGAAGATGGAACCTACACTGAAGACCAAAACTATGCCTTGAAGCTGGCCGAACCTGGCTCAACATTTAAGCTAGTCACTTTGCTTTCTCTTTTGAGAGATGGATACATCAATGTAGAAGACAATGTCAATTGCTATGGCGGTCAACGACAATTTGCACATAGGGTAATGCACGACTCTCATCACGGACTAGGCATTATGCCCATAAAAAAAGCTTATGCTCAATCTTCAAATGTAGCAATGGCAACACTGGCTTATGAACATTATTACAACGAGCCAGAAAAATTCACCAAACACATTAAAGATTTACATCTCAACAGCAAGACAGGGATTGACCTATTTGGAGAGCAAAAAGCAAACGTTATTGAACCGCACGAAAAAAACCTATGGAATGCCAGCACCTTGCCGTGGTTAGCCACAGGATATGGCGTAATGATAACACCTTTACACACTTGCATGATTTACAATGCTGTAGCCAATGGGGGAAAAATGATGAAACCTTATTTGGTAAGCTCTGTAAGAGAATATGGTAAAGAAATCATTCGTTTTGAACCCACAGTATTAGAAGAACAGATTGCGAGCAAAGATGCGATAGCCCAATTAAAAAAATGCACCGAAGAAGTGGTATTAAGTGGTACTGGCAGACATATTCAATCACCTTACTACAGTATTGCTGGCAAAACGGGAACCGCACAAGTATGGGACAAAGGAATACCCTACAGCGCTAAAGTATATCAAGGCTCTTTTGTGGGATATTTTCCGGCCGACAACCCCAAATATACAATGGTGGTAGTGGTGCGTACAAAACCACATTCTAACTCCTACTACGGCGGAACTATTGCTGCGCCTGTATTTCGGATGGTCGCTGATAAAATTTTCGCCAACGGACAAGGCACTTGGAAAGGCGGTGCCGTAGATAGCTTTTCTAAAAATGGCAAACCAAATTTTACCGCAAAAGCATCTACTCTTTTCAATCAAAAGACATTGTTGAATGCAATGAAAGCCCCAATGAATCCAAAATTCAGTGCTGGCACCATTACGCTAATCAAAACAGATTCTAACAATAAAATTGTTGCGCTAGAAAAAGGAATTGTTGAAAATATAGTTCCCGATGTAGTAGGAATGTCTTTGAAAGACGCAGTATATGTATTGGAAAAGCAAGGACTACACGTAAGAATTAGCGGCAGTGGCTCCATTCAATCACAATCTATAGCACCAGGTACTTTAGCAAGAAAAGGTCAGACCATAATTATTCAACTGAGTTAAGAAATAATGAAGCTTTTAAAAGACATATTGAATCACGTGCAGGTAAAAGATGTATTGGGACCCACCCAATTAGAAATTGCCGGGATCTGTATCGACTCGCGCAAAGCTGCGCCTGGAAGTGCTTTTATTGCTATCAAAGGAACTCTTGTTGATGGCCATCAATACATTGATTCTGCAATCAATCAAGGCGCCAACATTATTGTCTGCGAAGCGTTACCTACAGAAAGAAAAGAATCCGTCACCTACCTAAAAGTTAAAGACAGTACTATTGCAGCAGGAGAAATGGCCGCTGCATTTTATGATTTCCCTTCGGCAGAAATGACCGTGATTGGCGTAACTGGCACTAATGGCAAAACGACAGTTACAACATTGTTGTATCAATTATTTACAAAACTTGGTTACAAATGTGGACTTATTTCAACAGTTCAAAATTTTATTGGTAACGAAGTAGAGGCCGCCACTCATACTACACCAGATGCTCTATCCATACAAGCATTATTTGCCAAAATGCGTGATGCCGGATGCACCTATGTATTTATGGAGGTGAGTTCACATGCCATACATCAAAACAGGATACAGGGTATTCAATTTGACGGGGCAGTGTTTACAAATATCACGCACGACCACTTAGATTATCATAAGACATTCGACGAATACATCCGAGTTAAAAAGCAACTTTTCGACAATTTGCCCTCAACTGCTTTTGCACTAACCAACGTTGATGATAAACGTGGTGCAGTGATGATTCAAAACACAAAAGCAACACAATATACTTATAGCCTCCGTGTACCAGCATCTATTAAAGGCAAAGTGCTAGAAAACAACCTGAGCGGTTTGGTAATGGATATCGACGGTATCGAAGCGCACCTCAGAATGATTGGCATTTTTAACGCCTACAATATGTTAGCAGTATATGGTGTCGCCAAATATTTGCGTCAAGATGCAGTAGAAGTATTATCAGCATTAAGCACTTTAAATGGTGCACCTGGCAGATTTGAAAGTATTTGCTCGCCAAAAGAAAAAATACTCGGAATAGTAGACTATGCCCACACCCCTGATGCACTATTAAATGTATTAGCCACCATTCAGCAATTACGCAGTAATGACGAGCAAATCATAACAGTAATAGGATGTGGCGGCGATAGAGACAAAACAAAGCGCCCCTTGATGGCAACAGTAGCAGCAGATAAAAGTAGCAAAACAATTCTTACCTCAGATAACCCACGTAGCGAAGACCCCGAATTGATATTGAACGAAATGGAGTCAGAATTGACATTTGCACAAAAGAGAAAAGTATTGCGCATCAGTGACAGAAAAGAAGCCATCAAAACAGCTTGTGCCTTAGCAAACCCTGGAGATATTGTATTGGTGGCTGGCAAGGGGCACGAAACTTTTCAAGAAATAAAAGGAGTTCGTCATCATTTTGACGACAAAGAAATATTGATTGAAGCATTTACCATTTTAAATAAATAATACACAAAGATGCTCTACTATTTATTTACCTACTTACGAGAAAATTTCGGAATGTTTGGGGCAGGTGTATTTTATTATATCACCTTTCGCACAGCAATGGCCATTATTTTGTCATTGATCATCTCTATGTTGATGGGGAAACGCTTCATAAAGTTTCTACACAAAAAACAAATTGGGGAAACGGTCAGAGACCTAGGGCTTGAAGGTGAAAAGCAAAAAAAGGGAACGCCAACAATGGGTGGTATCATCATTATAATGGCCATTTTAATTCCAACGCTCCTTTTTGCCAGAGTAGAAAATGTGTACATTATTCTGATGTTATTGTCTACAATATGGCTAGGGTTTGTAGGCTTTATAGATGATTACATCAAAGTATTCAAGAAAAACAAAGAAGGGCTATCAGGAAAATTCAAAATTTTAGGCCAAATAGGCTTGGGTGTTATTGTAGGGCTAACACTATATTATAACCAGCATGTAACCATTAGCAGAGAGGTAAAGGAAGGTAAACCTACCATACACAATATTACCGAAAAAATAGTCTCAGAACCTTTTACTCGCAAGGATGAAAACGGCAAAAAACATACTTACATACAAGTAAAGAGCGCCATAACAACAATACCATTTGTCAAAACACACGAATTGAGCTATGCCAAAATCGCATCTGTTTTTGGAGAGAAAGCACTTGAAACTGCGACACCAATTGTGTACATTCTTTTTGTGATTTTCATCATCGTTGCAGTCAGTAATGGCGCCAATATCACAGATGGGATTGACGGACTTGCAACTGGGGTTTCCGCCATTGTCGGCATTTGCTTAGGGGTGTTTGCTTATGTGTCGGGCAACTATATTTTCGCAAATTATTTAGGCATCATGCACATTCCTCATCTTAGCGAACTATCTATTTTCATTGGTGCGTTTGTGGGTGCCTGTGTGGGCTTCTTATGGTATAATGCTTTTCCAGCGCAAGTTTTTATGGGCGACACGGGCAGTTTAGCCTTGGGTGGCATTATTGCCTCTCTTGCTATTATTGTTCGTAAAGAGTTATTGATACCCATTATCTGTGGCATTTTCCTTGTCGAAAACCTTTCAGTAATGGTGCAAGTTGCCTATTTCAAATACACGAAAAAAAAGCTTGGCGAAGGCAAGAGAATATTTTTAATGTCACCCTTGCATCATCATTATCAAAAACTAGGATATCACGAGAGTAAAATAGTCACTAGGTTTTGGATTGTTGGAATTATCCTAGCCGTATTGAGTATCGTAACCTTAAAACTACAATAATTGAATCGTCAACAAGCACATAAACTAGTTGTATTGGGCGCCGCCGAAAGTGGTGTTGGCGCTGCATTGCTGGGTAAAAAAAAAGGTTGGGATGTATTGGTCAGTGATGGCGGCAAAATTAAAGAATCATATAAAACAGAATTAGAAAAAGCAGGAATTGCATTCGAAGAAGGCCAACATAGTGAGGAGAAAATTTTAGCAGCAGACTTGGTGATTAAAAGCCCTGGCATACCCGAAAAAGCCGCTATAATAAAAAAAACTAGAGCGGCAAACATTGAACTAATTAGTGAAATAGAATTTGGATACCGATATATAGGGGAATCAAAAATCATAGCAATAACAGGAAGTAATGGAAAAAGCACAACCACCAAAATGATTCACCACATACTGAAAAATGCTCGATACGATGCAAGTTTGGTGGGCAACATCGGTAAAAGCTTTGCGAAACAAATAGCGGAGCAACCAAGTGAGTGGTACGTAATAGAAGTGAGCAGTTTTCAGCTAGATGATATTATAACTTTTAAGCCCAATGTAGCCTTATTACTCAATATCAGCCCAGACCATCTAGACCGATACGAATACAAATATGAAAAGTACATAGAAGCAAAATTTAAAATCACAAAAAATCAAGATGCCCAAGACATTTTCATTACTAATAAAGATGACACTGAAATAACCAAATACTTAGCAACTAACCCCATTAACGCACGAACAATATATTTTACGATGAGCGAACAAACTAACCACAATACAGACGGAGCTTTTATTGACAATGAACAACTCAATATCAATTATGATGGCGAAAGTACTTCTATGTCAATTCACGAATTATCGGTACAAGGAAAACACAATCAATACAACAGCATGGCAGCGGGCATTTCAGCAAGAACAGCAGGTATCAGAAGCGCAAAAATCAGAGAAAGCTTTTTGACATTCGAAGGTATTGCCCATCGTTTAGAATTTGTAGCATCGGTAAGGGGCGTTGATTTTATAAATGACAGTAAAGCTACAAATGTCAATTCCGTTTGGTTTGCCTTAGAAAGCATGAAAAAACCTGTGGTATTGATTCTTGGAGGCCAAGACAAAGGAAACGACTATAATGAAATCAAGGCTTTGGTGCAAGAAAAAGTAAAAGCTATTGTTTGTTTGGGCATAGACAATAAAAACATCCACGACTTTTTTGGGACAATCGTACCCAGTATTGTGGATACACAAAGTGCAAAAGACGCAGTACTGGCAGCCTATTCGCTGGCCGAAAAAAACGATGTAGTATTATTAGCTCCGGCTTGCGCAAGCTTCGATTTGTTTAAAAACTACGAAGACCGCGGAGATCAATTTAAAGAAGCAGTAAAAAATTTATAATCATCGAAATAATTGCTTAAAAAAACATGCAGCAAATCTTAAAACATATCAAAGGAGATAAAGTAATATGGTCAATCGTATTGCTATTGTCTCTTTTTGGGCTGCTAGTGGTTTATAGCGCTACAGGAACACTTGCTTATAAAATTGACAAAAATGCAAGTTTCTTTATGGTGAAACAATTAGCGCTTTTAGTATTGGGCGCAGGAATCATCTTTTTCGTACACAAAATCAACTATGCCAAATTTTCTAAAATATCGGTGTTGATGTACCTCGTCAGCATACCCTTGCTGTTGTACACCATGTTATTTGGCAGTGATATCAATGAGGGTTCTCGATGGATCACAATTCCCATTATTAAAGTCACTTTTCAATCATCAGATTTTGCGAAACTTGCCTTGTTTATGTATTTGGCACGTTTGCTCAGTATCAAACAAAATGTAATCAAAGATTTCAGAAAGGGCTTTCTGCCAGTTCTTGTTCCCGTATTAGTTATTTGCGGACTCATTGCACCCGAAAATCTATCTACCGCGCTATTGCTAGGCGCTACATGTTGCATCTTGTTTTACATTGGTAGGGTTAATGTGAAGCATATTTCTATTTTGGCGTTCGCAGGCTTCATTGGCATTGCCATACTCATCGGCGTATCTATGGCCTACGATTTTGGTCGTGGAGCCACCTGGGTAAAACGGATTGAAGACTTTACAGGCAAATCAAAAAATGGAGAAAAGAAACCCGAAGCTTTTCAGGTGCAACAGGCCAAAATAGCCATTGCCAATGGCGGCATTGCAGGCAGAGGCCCAGGCAATAGCCAACAAAGAAATTTTTTACCGCACCCATATTCCGATTTTATTTACGCCATCATTATCGAAGAGTATGGCTTGATTGGAGGAGCGGCCATTATCTTATTATACCTATTGTTTTTATGGCGATGCATTTTACTCTTCCGCAGATGCCCTTATGCTTTCGGAGCATTTTTGGCAGTAGGTTTAAGTATTACACTAGTGTTTCAGGCAATGCTCAATATGGCAGTGGCGGTACATTTAGTACCCGTAACAGGATTGACATTGCCAATGGTGAGTATGGGAGGCTCTTCAATATTATTTACAAGTGTCTCATTCGGAATCATCCTCAGCATTAGTAGATATGTAGATGAAATGGAAGGCGGCAAGAAACTGAATGACAAAAAAGAAACTTCAAAACTATTTGTACAAAAAGGTGCTAATACAAAAACGAACAATCCAATAGCAACAGCATAAAATGAAACAACTAAAAGTAATCATAGCAGGTGGTGGCACTGGGGGGCATATATTCCCTGCGGTCGCTATTGGGCATACATTGAAAAAAATGAGGCCCGATGCTGAATTACTGTTTGTTGGTGCGAAAGGCAAAATGGAAATGGAAAAAGTTCCATTAGAGGGCTTTACGATAATAGGACTAGATATAGCTGGCTTCAACAGAAGCAATATGCTGAAGAATATTTTTCTTCCGTTCAAACTATTGAAAAGCGCTTGGGATGCAAGAGAAATTATAAAAAAATACCAACCCGATGTAGTAGTTGGCGTTGGAGGTTATGCGAGCTTTCCTGTATTAAATGCAGCCCAAGGAATGGGTATTCCGACAATCATACAAGAGCAAAACTCTTTTGCCGGAAAAAGCAATAAAATATTGGGCAAGAAGGCAAAAGCAATTTGTGTAGCTTATGAAAACATGGAGCAGTTTTTTCCGAAAGAAAGCATAAAGGTAACTGGCAACCCTGTACGCAATGTAATTTCTGAAAGCACTTGTACACAAGAAGAAGGCCTTCGCCATTTCGGATTGACAAATGAAAAAAGAACCATTTTAATAGTAGGCGGAAGCCTTGGTGCAAAATCGATTAACGAAGCAGTTGATAAATATTTAAGCAAGATAGTAGGGGTAGATAATCAAATCATTTGGCAAACGGGCAAACCCTATTTTGAACAAGCAAAAAACAGCGCTCAGATTTTTGGAGAAAAGGTAAAAGTGCACGAGTTTATTAAAGAAATGGACAAAGCTTATGCTGCTGCCGACATTGTGATATCGAGAGCAGGAGCTTTGGCAATTGCTGAATTATGCATCGTTGCAAAACCAGTCATATTTGTCCCCTACCCTTATGCAGCCGAAGACCACCAAACGAGCAATGCAATGGCTTTGGTAAAAAAAGGTGCTGCAATTATGATTAAAGACGAAGATGTTTCGGCACAATTAAGCGATGTGCTTGTTGCATTGATAGCTGACACAAACAAACAAAAAGAAATGAGCACGCAATTAAAGCAATTGGCTATTTCAAATGCAGACGAACGAATTGCACAGTATATAATTGACCTATCCAATAACAAGACAATATAATTTTGTAATGAACATACAGCAACTAAAACGAATATACTTTGTGGGCATTGGCGGAATTGGGATGAGTGCATTAGCGCGCTTTTTCCAGCAACGCGGTGTCACTGTTGTTGGATATGACCTTACGCAAACAGATTTGACGAAGCAGTTAATGATTGAAGGAATTGATATCGTCTATGCAGATGACATCAGCCTTATTGATAAAGAAGCAGAACTTGTAGTGTACACTCCTGCTATCCCTAAAAACAATCAAATATTAAATTGGTATCGCGAAAACAACTACCCCGTCTTTAAAAGAAGTGATGTCTTACAATGGATTACTGAAGCATTTTTTGCAGTAACTGTCGCAGGAACTCATGGCAAAACGACCATCTCTACAATGACGGCCTATTTACTCCGAGAAGCAGGAGAAGGATGTAATGCATTTTTGGGCGGTATCGCAGCCAATTACCAAAGTAACTATTGGAGCAGTGATAATAATCTGGCTGTTATCGAAGCGGATGAATATGACCGTAGCTTTTTAAAACTATTTCCAAATATAGCGATACTCACCGCAATGGATGCAGACCATTTAGATATTTATGGCACTACCGAAGAGGTTGAAAAAGCCTTTATTCAGTACACTACAAATATCAAAACAGGTGGCACATTAATTACCAAACATGGATTAAAAAGAAGTGCGGAGCTCATAGCAGATCATATCATCAGCTATAGCCTACAAAATGACGCAGCAGATGTGTATGCAGCAAATATTGTTCAAAAAAATGGCACTTACACTTTTGATGTCATTGCAAAAGACTGGATAATACAAGATGTGTATTTACCTATAGGCGGCATGCACAATATTGAAAATGCAATTGCAGCAATAACCGCAACTCAAATTTTGGGTCTTGACAAAGAAAAGGTGAAAAATGCCTTAGCAAATTTCAAGGGAGTAAAACGCAGATTTGAATATATCATCAAGACAGAAAAAACTGTGTTTATTGATGATTATGCCCATCACCCCGAAGAGCTAACCTCATTGATTAAAAGTGCCAAAAGATTATTTGCTCATAAAAAATGTGTCGTGGCTTTTCAACCACATTTATACAGCCGCAGCAGAGATTTTGCTCAGGGGTTTGCAGATAGCTTAAGCTTAGCGGACGAAATTATCCTCTTGGACATTTATCCTGCCAGAGAGCTACCTATTGAAGGGGTTAGCAGTCAATTGATTGCCGAAAAAACGAGTCATAGTGCGGTTACCATCCTTACAAAAGAAGGTTTATTGAAATACGCAGAAACAGCACCTATCGAATTGTTTATTACTGCAGGCGCAGGAGATATTGACAAATTGATTCAACCATTAAAAACAATAATTGAATCTAAAAAATAATGAGCGAAAAGCGCAAAATATCGACCCGTAAAATAATACAGACATTGCTCACGCTAGTGTTGCTTTGCTGTTCTGTATTTGTCATGGTGAGCGCATCAAAGATTCAGGAAAACAATAAAATAAAAGGGGTCAACATCAACATCAAAAATGAAGACTATTGCCAATTTGTAAGTAAAGAAGAAATCAGGAAAACACTATTTGAAAGAAGACATATTAAGCCCACAAATTTGACAATTGGCAAAATTGACTTGAAACAAATGGAGGATATTTTGCGCACGAATGCTTGGGTAGAAAATGCACAAGTATATGTTGACAATAATAAAAAGCTGACGATTCAAGTGGTGCAAAGAATTCCGCAGTTGCGCGTTTTTGACAGAATAGGAAATAGCTATTACCTCGATTCTTCGAAACACATACTCCCCATTTCTGACCATTACACCCATTATGAAGTAATATTTGTAAACGTACCTGAAATCAAAAACGACAGCATCGGCAATGCCCTCAAAAGCAAAATGATATCCATAGCACGATTAATCAAACAAGATACTTTTTGGCAAGCTCAGACATCCGAAGTTATTGTCAATAACGAAAAGAGCTTTGAGATAATTCCTGTTTTAGGGGCACATAAAATATTACTAGGCGATGCCGAATACCTAAAAGAAAAGCTTGAGAATGTTTTTGCCTTTTATCAAAACATTCTCAATAAAGTGGGTTGGGAACGATATCAAATAATTGATGCTCGATACCGCAATCAAATTGTGGCATCGCCGTCATTACCTTGGAAAGCACCCGTTGACAGAGCTTTGACAAATATGAACTGGGTAAAAAGTATAGTTGGTGATGTAGCCAAAACAGAGGCAGCGCAAAAACCAATGATACAAGCGACAACAACTGTGACTAAAAAAGACAGCACAAAAACGAGATAAAAAATTAACGACAATAAATATTTTAAAAACATGAGCAAAAAAGATCAACCCATCATTGTAGGATTAGATATCGGAACTACCAAAGTGGTTGCTATTGCAGGGCAAAAAAACGAGTTTGGCAAATTGGAGATTTTGAGCGTAGGCCGCACAGAATCGCAAGGAGTAAGACACGGCGTAGTTATGAATATCGACCAATGTATTCGCTCGATACAGGTGGCGATAGAGAAATGTTTGGCTAACAACCCTGACCTTGATATCAAGGAAGTTTATGTGGGTATTGCGGGGCAGCACATCAAGAGTTTGCAGACCCGTGGAGACAGAATGCGTCCAGATACAGACTCTGAAATTACCCGACTCGAAATTGAGGCTCTAATTAATGACCAAAAGAAAACCTTTATCCCAGCAGGTGATGAGATAATCGATATCGTGCCACAAGAATACTTTGTTGACGATATGCAAACAACACTCAGCCCAATAGGAATGAATGGTGTGAAAATCGGTGCCAATTTTCATATAGTTACTGGAGACAGAAATGCAATTCGTAACATTAAACGTTGCGTAGAACGCTCTGAACTTAAAACAAAAGACTTAGTACTACAACCATTGGCTTCTGCTGCTGCAGTAATGAGCCCTGAAGACCTGGAGGCAGGAGTAGCGATTGTTGACATTGGTGGTGGAACGACAGACATGGCTGTTTTTTACGATGGCATTTTAAAACACACTGCAGTTATCCCTTATGCAGGAGTTAATATTACCAATGACATCCATTACGGATTGGGAGTATTGCGTGCGCAGGCAGAGCAATTGAAAGTACAATTTGGCACTGCCCATGCTGACCATGCAAGTCCAAATTCTTACATCACAATTCCCGGACTGAAAGGTTTACCTCCAAAAGAAATTTCTGTCAAAAACCTTGCACATATAATCCAAGCTCGTACCCAAGAAATATTAGATTATGTATTGTACCATCTCAAACAAATTGGGCTAGAGAAAAGACTTTATGGGGGTATCATCCTCACAGGTGGCGGCGCAAGCCTTAAGCACATCACACAATTGACTGAGTATGTTACCGGAATGAGTGCACGAATTGGTTTGCCCAACGAACACCTTGCTGGGGGACATAATGAAGATATGAATGACCCGATGTATTCAACCTGTATTGGACTAATTCTTAGGGGCTATCACGACTTTGAAAATGGCAATTACAAAAACTCAGCCAACAATTTACTACATATTTCACTTGAAGAAAAAGAAGAATCTATAGTACAGGAAAGAAGCGAAGAAGAAACCAAGTTGATGTATGAAGAGGAAGAAATTGGCAAAAAACGCGGTCGACAAATTGGCAGAATATTTGACGGACTCAAAGACAAGCTAATGAGCATGTTCGAAGACGAAGAAGACCACAAATTTGAATAAGGAAAAAACAACGATACTAATTCACAGCAATTCTTAAAAAAAAAAACAACTAACCCCTTTTTAAATTTTAAAGAATATGATACACTTCGAAATCCCCAAAAATCAATCATCCATCATCAAAGTAATTGGTGTAGGAGGTGGTGGCAGCAATGCTGTTAACCATATGTACAACCTCGGTGTTGAGGGTGTAGATTTCTTAATTTGCAACACAGACTCTCAAGCATTGGAATTGAGTCCTGTACCCAATAAAATACAATTGGGCCCCCATCTTACCCAAGGTTTGGGTGCGGGTGCAAATCCAGAAATAGGGAAACAAGCAAGTGAGGAAAGTCTTGACGATATCACTAAAATTCTGAAGGTAAATACAAGAATGGCATTTATCACTGCAGGTATGGGTGGCGGTACTGGCACCGGCGGTGCGCCAGTTGTTGCTAAAATTTGTAGAGATCTTGACATATTAACAGTAGGAATTGTTTCCACACCATTTTCTTACGAAGGCCGCAAGCGTATGGCTCAAGCAGAAGAAGGCATCAATAAATTGCGAGAGCATGTTGATACTATTTTGGTCATCTCTAACGACAAACTTCGTCAGCAATGTGGCAACATGCCTTTCCGTCAAGCATTTGCCAAAGCCGATGACATATTAGCTACGGCAGCAAAATGTATTACTGATGTAATCACCACTACTGGCCAAATCAACGTTGACTTTGCGGATGTTTGTACCGTAATGAAAAACGGTGGCGTTGCCATTTTAGGAAGTGCGGTAGCCAATGGCGAAAACCGCGCTCATATTGCGGTAGAACAAGCATTAAATTCTCCATTGCTAAACGACAACAACATCAATGGCGCAAAATGGATTTTGTTAAATATCGTATCGGCAGAAGGCGAGCACGAACATACAATGGATGAAGCCGAAGCAATTCAGGCTTATGTACAACAGCAAGCTGGAGACGATTGTGATGTCATTTTGGGTATGGGTAACGACTCTAGCCTTGGCGACAATATCGCTGTTACTGTTATCGCTACCGGGTTTAATTACAAGCCCGTAACAGCACAATTACAAGAGCGTAAAAAAGAAGAAAGCAAAGTAATTGTTTCGCTTGAAAACACAGCAGCAAATACAGCTATGCCTGTAAATACAGCACCTACTATACCAGCAGCTGCTGTTGATTTGATGGCACCAACATTGAAAGAATCTACTGAAACCAAAGAAGATATTGTAAACACAATCGTGAGCAATGTTTGGGAGCGAAACTTATCGATGCTTAAAGAAAATAAGGATGAAGAAGTAGTTGCTGAAAATACGGCATCTGCGTCAAATGAGTTTCAGGTTTTTGTCAAAACAGAAACTGTAGAAGAAGTAAAACCTGTTGAGGCTAAAATAATGGAGCGTGTGCTGAGCGAGCAAGAAATGGAAGAAAAACGCAGATTTGAAGAGCAAAAACGCCAATTAGAAGAACGTGCTGAACGCTTACGAAATTTGAGTTTTAATATTAAAACAAATGAGCCCATTGATGCAACAGACATTGAAAATGTACCAGCTTATTTGCGCAAAGAAATGAACCTAGATAAAGGCATCAACTCTTCGGATAAATTCTATAGTGGGTACACAGTAGGGATAAATCAAAGTGGCGAAGAAAGAAATCAAGCTTCAATTAATACTATCAATACATTTTTAGACGGCAAAAAACCTGATTGATTATCCGTTAAAAATTGATTTAAAAAACGCCTGAAAATATTCAGGCGTTTTTTGCTTTAATTTGCACTACTAATCTTAACAGCGCTTGAAAGCTCTCTCCATAGTCATTATTACCTACAATAGACCCGACGACGTTTTGCTGTTATTGCAAAATATCAGCAAGCAAAAAAACGCCGCAAAACTATTGGAAAGCGTCATTATTATTGATAATGCATCTCAAAACAGCTATAAAGCGGTAGAAGATTACATCAAAAACGAAGTACTCCCATTTCAATTCATTCAAAGCCAAGAAAATCTTGGTGTAGCACGTGGCCGCAATAAAGGCATTGCTTTAGCCAAAGCCCCTGTCATTATCACAATAGACGACGATGCATACTTTAAAGATGATGATGCTTTAATTAAAATAGAACAGCTTTTTCAATCCGAATACGCACAAAAAAACAATGTTGGAGTTTTCTGTTTCAAAGTTATTTATGGAAGCACCGGCGAGTTGCAAACAAATGCATTTCCGCATAAAAAAATAGAGCGATACAGAGATAAAACCCAATTCTTGAGCTCTTATTATATTGGTTGTGGACACGCTATTTTAAAAAATGTTTATAACCAAGCCGGTGAATACCCAACAGACTTTTTTTATGGAATGGAAGAGTACGATTTGAGCTACAGAATACTAGACCTCGGCTATCGGATTGCTTATGACAGCTCGGTAGCAATAATACACAATGAATCGCCAAAAGGCAGAACGCCTCATGCCGAAAAAATGCAGATGCTTTGGGTAAATAAAAGTAAGGTGGCCTACCGCTATTTACCCAAGATATATTTCATAACAACGGCCTTGATGTGGTCACTACAATTTTTGCTCAAAACAAATTTCAACCTGCCTCTTTTTTGGAAAGGGTGGAAAAAGATAGCCAATATTTCAGGTAATGAACAAAGAAAAACAATAAGCAGAGAAACGCTCGAATATATTAAGGTAGTGGAAGGGCGGATGTGGTATTAATTGTTCAATGAAAAGAAGCGGCGGACAAACCCATTAAATCGTTCTCTTGAAAATCCTTCAACAAATGTTGTTTTAATATTTCGGGATAAATTATCTCTTAAATCAGCATTTGTTGATAGTAGTTTCAGTGCCTCAATAGCAGAAACCACAACAGCCTCTTCATTGCTATTGTCAAGCAATATTCCGTTTTCAAGATTTTTTATAGCAGTTGGCATGCCGCCAACGGGTGTTACTACTGGTATAATTCCAAAATGCATGGCTTCTAACAAAGCAACAGGAAAACCTTCCGAATGAGAGGTCAGCAATAGAACATTCTTGTCTTTAATAAATTCATACATCTCCTTCCCCATCGGAAGAGATGGCCGAAATGAGGCATAAGCGTTTATATCTGACGGTAGTTCGTTCTGAAAATTTCCAACGTAATAGAATTCAATCGGTAGTCCTAGATTTTTTACCCTTTTCGCGATTTCAAAGTGCAACCACAATCTTTTTTGAGCAGTTCCTCTACCCGCATAATAAACCTTAAGTTTTTTATTATGCTGAAATGTAGGAAATATATCTGTTGGTATATCCACGAACAATCGCAATTCGGTAAAAAGTGATTTATATTTTTTAGGAATCCCGACTTTATCCGAATAATCTAAGATCTTATCAATCTCTGCTTGTGCCACACAAATTCTTTTATCCAAAAAAGAAACAAATGGCATCCAGACATTACAAAACCGTTCATCGAAGAGATGGATCAACTCTAAAACTTCTATCTTAGGGGGCAAGTGGGGCGTCAGCTTATAAGCAAAATTACATTGGCCTATAAACACCTTCGGGCTATTATTGTTGCTTTTAATCAGCTGGGCAAAGTATCCTCTTGCAACGAAATTGGCACAATAAATGAATTTATTGTCACTCCATTTACTAACATCCTTTATCTGTACATTACTGTGCTGAAACAACTTTAAAGCTGTATCGTCATTAGATTTTTTTGTAAAAATGAGCAGAATTTTTTGGTCGGGCAATGCCTCAAGAATTTTTGCATTGACGTACTCTGCACCTCCAAGACCGTAAATGGGAATGAAGAAATAAATATCAAAGTCTTGCTTGCTTTGAAACAAGGCCAACATTCTCCCTAAAAAAACGAAGGGGAACATTAATAGCTGCTCCAAATAGCGCTTAAATGTGAAGAGTTGGTATTTATTCATTAGATTTTCTTTGCCACACCAACGATTCCTATAAAGATTTGACCGTCCTTAAATGTACTACGGTTTTTTCCATTTGCAAACACAAGAAAAAGCAATATATGAGGCAGAGTCAGTAAGTAAATAGCAAATCGAAGCCATTTGGGCAAAGCGCTTTTCTTTAGCCACATCAAATAACTATGTAAAAATGCAAGGTCATTACTTCCGTAGGTTTCCAAAACTTCGAATGCAAAACCACTTTCTTCAAACATTTTCTTTACAGCAAATGGCGTATAACGATAAAAATCCCATGGAGACTCGTGCAAATACCAAATAAAAGGAACAGAGAAAATCAGGCTTCCGTCTTGCTTTAACACCCTATGAATATCTTTTAGAACCAATTTTGGCTCCGGACAATGTTCTAAAACTTCGGTAAGCAATATGCTGTCTATCGTACCTTCCTCTAAAGGAATATTAAAACCATCCCAAAGCAAATCGGGTTCAATGCCCTTGTAAACTTCTGAATTGGGCAAATCCATACCTATGTAGTCTGTAAGAGTGGCTTTGCTTTTGATAAAATCCCTGTAAGGCATCACTCCGCACCCTACATCCAATAACTTACCCTTGAAAAATGGCAAACTAGATTTGATGTGTTTAAAGAGATGATTGCGTGTAATAAAAATATCAACGTGTGGGAACCAAGGAAATTTGGGTGTAAAGCTCATCACAAAATTTTTATTTTTTTACATATTGGGCTATCATCGTTCTGCCTCGTTGCAATTTTGGCTCTTTAAAAATACGCATCAAAGAATTAAAATACTGAAAGCCCTGAGATGTTCCTTTGCGTTTTTTAATATCCACATCCACTGCTGCTGCTCTAAACTTATTGACAAATGAAGACGGCTCGTAATAAACGCCAGTGAGTTCTATATTAAAAATTGACTGCAACTTTTCAAAAGTGGTAGGATACCAAAGTCCTTGATGATGAGGAGGCATATTGAAAGGGTTGAGTATAGGGTCATTGAAAATACAATCGCTGTTAGGAACAGAAATCAATAATCTTCCACCTATTTTTAGGGCATTTAATGACGACTGAATCACCTCACCAATATTTTCAATATGCTCATATACTTGAAAAGAACAAACCACATCAAACAAAGCGTCGGGGTTAAGCTGTTGTTCAAATTCATCAATTTTCATCAAGTGAACTTTATAGCCATTTGCTCTTATTTTGGCAATTGCAGATTCATTGAGCTCGAGGCCTTCAGCCAGTTGTGTTTTCTGTTGTAATAGTTTCAAAAACTGCCCTCTGCCAGATCCAATCTCTAATACCTTTTCATTGTCTTTAATGAGTTCTAGACCTTTACTAAATTCCCATTTGTCATCCTTATAATACCAATCAAAATGCTGAATTGATTCGTAAAACTTCCCGTCTCCAACTATGGTATTGGGATAAAAGAATTGCAAACCCGAATCTAAACATTCATATAAATCGACCTGCTTAATGTCTTTGAAATATTTGCTCACATCAATATTATACTGAGCATAATCACTTTGCAACACTTGCGCATCAAAACTTCTTACTTTCTTTACGTTTGTGCTGTTATTTACGGGACTTCTTAATGCTGTCACTGAATATTTATTTACTAATTAAAGTTTTCTTGTACAGGGTAAAAGTAACTAAATTATCAATGAACGCGTTTTTATCTACCTCACTAAGGTAATATCGCCCGTAAAATTTATTGGTTCTCCGTTTAATTTTCGTGCTTTGATTAAGTAAAAATAAGTACCTATTTCGCAAGGTTTATTATTAAAATTGCCATCCCATTTATCAGACAAATTGTATCCCGAGAATACATTTTGACCCCAGCGATTAAAAATATCCATCGACAGAAACTGAATATTGCACTCGTCAATCACACCAATCCTATCATTAACTTGGTCGTTATTGGGGCTGAAGGTATTAGGCACAAACACTTTTTCTGAACCATCATAAATGACAGTGATGGTATCTGTTGCCGAACATCCATTATCGTTGGTACCCGTAACAGTAAATAAGGTATTTATGGGCGGGTAAACTAAAGTGGTAGCACCATTGGGATTGCTGCAATATTCTGCAGGACTCCAAGAGTGTCGGCTTGCCCCTGTTACATTTAAGCTAATTTCTGCACCCTTACAACGAACAATATTTTGATTGGCAAAACTATAAGCATCTACTATTGGCGAAGGGTAAACATTGATCATTATTGAGTCTTTGGCACGACAGCCATCGTTGCTAATGGCACTAACATAATAAGTTTTGGGGCCAGAAACAAAATGTTTGGGATTAGCTATCGAATCGGCATTTAAACCTTTGGGGGGGAACCATTGGTATGACTTTGCTCCTGAAGCTGTAAACATTACAGAATCCCCTACACATGCAAATGAATTTTTAGGGCTTACCAACAAATTCAAACTAGGGTGTACACCGATACGCAAAGTATCGAAACCTTCACAACCGTTGGCATCAACACCCTTGACATACAACAATATTGGGCTACTTAAGCCTAAAATCTTGGGGTTACTTATCCTAGGGTTATCTACTAAGGAAGCAGGTGTCCATTCGTAAGTGAGCGCACCAGATGCTTGTAATTGAAGCGAATCGCCTAGGCAAACAGCAGTGTCTTTTGGAGCGTTTAGAATCATCGTTTTAGGATGTAATTTCACTTCTACCGTGTCTTTGTCTTTGCAACCAAATGAATCTGTAACAGAGAGAATATATTGAGTATTTGTTGCTACTGTAGCGTAAGTGTTTTTTGAACTTGGGTTACTCAATCCAAACTTAGGAGACCAGTCGTAGCTGACACCCCCATTTCCTCTTAGAAATACAGTAACATATTCCTTATTTAAACACAAAAGTGTGTCCCTACCTGCGCTGGCAAAATGGTTGTATTTGATGGAAACTAACTTAGTGATGGTGTCTTTACAGCCTCCGCTATCCGTAACTATTAGTCGAACATTGTAATCTCCGTAATCCAAATAGGTTTTGACAGGGTTTTTTAAAGTCGATGTTGTCAAATCACCAAAATCCCAGCTCCACGCAACAATCCCAGAATCCTTGGCCACAGATTTGTCTGTAAATTGAAAGGTATAACAGGAAGTACTATCTTGATCAAAATCGGCGGTAGTACCCAAGCAAGGATCATTTAAATAAGTGATGACTAACTCGGGCCATCTGGTTGAATCTGGATTATCCGAAGAGGCAAACAGCACACACCTATAAATAGTCTCATTTTGCAACTTTAACATAAAACCCTCATTAAAGCCTGATGCCCTGATATCATTCACCAATGTTGTTACATTTATACTTGTATTCCAATTCCAGTGTGCCGTGGAAAAAGGAATTCCGACACGGTTTGTGGCCGTAGTAGCAGGTTGTGTGTTCCAAGTAACAGCAAATTCATTCCACGCTCCGGTAACTCGCTCTACCCAACCTTCATTTGTAGAAGTGTAAGGGCTGCCAGGATAATAGGATGTTCCATAAGAACCACTAGAGCTTACCCCAAACAAATTTAATTGTGCATTAGTAATGACTGCTGTGGGGGGTATTGTACTTAATTGGTTAAACTTTATCAAAGTTCGTTGAGTGCCTTGACCACAACCCGAACTAGAATATGTCCATTGCATATAATACAATTCTGGATGCAATCCAAAATTAACCAATTCAGATGCGGCGGGCCTTCCGCCTATCACACAGCCATTTGAATATTCTAAAAAAGCATCTTTACCCACCAAAGAGTCGGGCTTAAACTTGACTATTATTTGTGCTTGAGTAGCTGATGAAAAAGATAGCATTGCAAATAATGCTAATGCAATTGTGTTTGTTATATTGACAAGTAGACATTGTCTTGTTTTCATGATTTGGAAAGTGATTGATTATTTCTCAAAATTAAGTTAATGTATTTTAAAACAAAGGCTTATTTTACAAACGGTAGCTTATATCTAGTTAACGGTCAATTTTACATCCGTTGATTGCTTTATCGAGTAATATAATTTCCAAAAGCACTTTTTTAAAGTAACCTTGTCAGAAAAAAACTGATGCCCTATGTTGCCCCCCACCCTTATCCAGAGCGTTAGTCCTTTTTTAGGCAATAGCTCAACCTTGCTATCCCGCTATTTTTTTTATTGATACGCGCTAACAGATTAATTTTTTACTTTTGCTTCCATAAATAAAAAGTGATGTTGAAAACAGGAAATACAGTGGTGAGCATTTACACAGAAATGACACCCAACCCAGAGACAATGAAATTTGTAGCCAACAAATTGTTGTATGCAAGTAAAAGTATTGATTTTCAAGACGAATCTGCCGCTGGCCCATCGCCATTGGCTAAAGAATTATTTGCCTTTCCCTTCATTCGTAGTGTATTTATAGCAAGCAATTTTGTCACACTTACCAAAACTACTGAAACGCAATGGGACGAAGTAATACCTACCGTGCGCGAATTTTTGAAAGACTATTTGGAAAGTGATAAAATTGTCATTAATGAGCACGAAATAGTGACGGCTAAAAATGACAATACCATCAACGCCGATGACACAGACGTAGTAGTGAGAATCAAAGAGTTATTAGAAAACTATGTAAAACCTGCAGTAGAGATGGATGGTGGTGCTATCAGTTTTCGCGGTTACAATAATGGTGTAGTATCCTTGATGCTCCAAGGTTCTTGCTCTGGATGTCCATCATCTATGATTACACTTAAATCAGGAATTGAAGGAATGATGAAACGAATGATTCCAGAGGTAACCGAAGTGGTTGCAGAAGCCGAATAAGTTTTAGCAAACAAATCAACCTATTTAAAAAAACCCTGAAGGCTTACGAAGGCTTCAGGGTTTTTTGTCCATTTTAAGTTTGTCTAGCTCTAGCCTTAGTTCATCCAAATTTCTCATGTTTTTCAGGGTGCTGAACCATTTTTGTTTGGCATCATAAATTACAACAAAAGGAACAGTCTCAGCGCGAAAAAAGCTTCCAAAAAAGAAATCAACATCCTGCCCTACAACAATCAGCTTTTTATTCACCAACCCGTTAATGTGTGCAAACATTTTAATATCAAAAAGGGGCATTGGAGGCGAAAGCATCAACAAATTAACTTCATCAAATTGTTGGCTATCGGCTTTTAATTCACGAGCCAATTGTGCACAATGGTCACAATCTGGACTGAACAAAACAAATACGGTTGGTTTCTCCTTTGCGATAATTTTAGTACTAAGGATTGTTGTACTGTCCAATAAGCGAATCGTAAATGAGGGCAAATTTTTATCTTTCTGGTAAGGAGCTACTACGTCTTCACTCGGTTGGGATTGTGCCAAAGATAGAAAAGCAACCCAAAAATTCAAGCAGAAACAAAAGAGGAATCGCATCATTTACTTTATGAACCAGCTACTGTATTTCAAATAATTGTTGGCAATACGCTCTACTTCACCTTTCATTAATTCAGGGCTTACTTCTTTTACTTTTTTAGCGGGAACTCCTGCAAAAATGCTTCCCGGCGGCACTATTGTCCCTTCGAGTACAACGGCACCTGCGGCAATGATACTACCCGTACCAATGTGGGCGTTATCCATTACAATAGCGCCCATTCCTATCAGCACATTATCTTCTATAGTACAGCCATGGACAATTGCATTATGCCCAACAGACACGCTGTTACCCAATACTGTTTCTGTTTTTTCAAAAGTGCAATGAATGCAAGCGCCATCTTGAATATTCACCTTATTGCCCATCCTGATTTTATTAACATCTCCACGGACTACGGCATTGAACCACACGCTACAATCTCTGCCCATCACTACATCGCCAACAATTGTAGCATTAGGGGCAACGAAACAATCTTCAGGAATCTGTGGCATTACGCCGTTTACGGGTAGGATTACGGGCATAGTATTCTTTAATTTATTTACTCCAAATATTATATTTCATGATACACCAAATAGCTCGAAATCCGTCTCTCCAGCCGATTTTTTTACCTTCTTCGTAGGTGCGGCCGTAATAAGAAATACCTACTTCGTAAATACGCACCTTAGGGATTCGACTTAATTTTGCTGTTACCTCTGGCTCAAAACCAAACCGTCTTTCTTTTAAATCTAAACTTTGAATCACCTCACGGCGGCAAAGTTTGTAGCAAGTTTCCATATCGGTAAGGTTGAGGTTGGTGAGCATATTGCTCATCATTGTCAGCATTTTATTGCCGATTGAATGCCAAAAAAACAAAATCCGATGTGGGTTGCCGCCCATAAACCGAGAACCATACACCACATCGGCAAAACCATCCAATATGGGTTGGAGTAAAAGATTAAACTCATTTGGGTCGTATTCAAGGTCGGCATCTTGGATAATTACATACTCTCCTTGAGCCATTTTGATGCCTGTATGCAAGGCTGCGCCCTTTCCTTTATTGATTTCGTGCTTGTAATAACTAATGGGCAATTCAGGATGAGCGCTTTTGTATTTTAATACGGCTTCTTCCGTATTGTCCCGCGAGCAATCATTTACAATAATCACTTCTTTTTGTAAACCTCCAATTAGCTGGACGGATTTCACCTTATTTAGTATATGATGAATAGTGGCGCCCTCATTGTAGGCAGGTATAACAATTGAAAGTGTTGTGCTCATAGATAATAAAATCGTTAAATTTGGCTGCAATTTACAACTTCGCAGCCATTCTGCTAAACTTGTTTAATTTTGCCTTCAAATGCAGCAATACCATCAATTACTCCAACACATTCTTGATAAGGGTGTTGAAAAACAAGACAGAACGGGCACGGGCACCATTAGTGTGTTTGGATACCAAATGCGCTTTGACTTATCTGAGGGCTTTCCGATGGTGACGACAAAAAAGCTACATCTAAAATCAATTATACACGAGTTACTTTGGTTTTTAAAAGGCGATACCAATATTGCTTATCTTAAAGAAAACGGGGTAAGTATCTGGGATGAGTGGGCTAACAATAATGGAGACCTTGGACCCGTGTATGGCCATCAATGGCGCAGCTGGACCGGTGCCGACGGACAGACCTTTGATCAAATCAAGGATGTGTTACACCAACTAAAAACAAATCCGGATAGTAGAAGAATGATTGTCAATGCTTGGAATGTGGCCGACCTGCCCAAAATGGCGTTAAGCCCTTGCCATGCTTTGTTTCAATTTTACGTAGCCAACGGAAAGCTTTCTTGCCAACTATATCAACGTAGTGCAGATACTTTTTTGGGTGTACCCTTCAATATTGCTTCTTATGCGTTACTAACTATGATGATGGCACAAGTAAGCGATCTAGAACCCGGTGAGTTTGTTCACACCTTCGGCGATGTTCATATTTATAGCAATCATATCGAGCAAGCAAAACTACAATTAACAAGAGAGCCTTTTCCTTTGCCAACTTTAAAAATGAACCCCGAGATTAAAGATCTTTTTGAATTTAAATTTGAGGATTTCATACTTGAAAATTATCAATCACACCCTCATATAAAAGCGCCGGTGGCGATATAAACTTTTACACAACATTTTACCTAAAATAAAAAACATATAATGAGTATAAACAAAGTAGTTGCAGGTGCTGACGAAGCCATCAAAGACATTCAAGATGGCGCCACTGTTATGTTTGGAGGTTTTGGACTTTGCGGACTTCCCGAAAATTGTATTACAGCCTTGGTAAAAAAAGGCACAACAAACCTTACCTGTATTTCTAACAATGCCGGTGTGGACGATTTTGGTATCGGACTGATGTTACACAAAAAACAAGTGAAGAAAATGATTGCCTCTTATGTGGGTGAAAATGCTGAATTTGAGCGCCAACTTTTGAGCGGAGAATTGGAGGTAGAATTAATACCACAAGGCACCTTGGCCACTCGTTGTTTGATAGCTGGTTACGGCATCCCATTTGTACCGGTATTGGCAGGTGTGGGCACCGAAGTTGCTGTGGGCAAAGAAACGGTCGTGCGTAATGGCAAAGAATACTTAATTGAAGAAGCTTTTGATGCTGAATTTGCTATTGTAAAAGCTTGGAAAGGCGACACAATGGGCAACCTAATCTTTAAAGATACTGCGCGCAACTTCAATCCGTTGATGGCAATGGCTGGCAAAACAACTATTGCAGAAGTAGAAGAATTAGTGCAGCCTGGCGAGCTTGACCCCAATATGATTCACACTCCAGGCATTTATGTTCATCGTATTTTTCAAGGCAGCAATTATGAAAAACGTATTGAACAAAGAACAGTGAGGAAAGCAAATTAGGCAATTTGATAATTAGCCAATTTGACAATGGGCTTTACCCATTAAACATTAAACATTTACAATTCAACATTACAATAAAATGGGTTTAACTAAAGAGCAAATTGCTCAAAGAATATCGAAAGAATTAAAAGACGGATATTATGTAAATCTTGGCATTGGCATCCCTACTTTGGTTGCTAATTACATCCCCGAAGGCATTAATGTAGTCCTTCAAAGCGAAAATGGATTACTAGGAATGGGCCCTTTTCCTGAAGAGGGCAAGGAAGATGCAGACCTAATTAATGCAGGAAAACAAACCATAACAACGCTTCCGGGCTCAGCTATTTTTGATAGCGCTATGAGCTTTGGAATGATTCGTGCGGGCAAAGTACATTTGACCGTATTGGGAGCAATGGAAGTAGCCGACAATGGAGATATTGCCAACTGGAAAATACCTAACAAAATGGTGAAGGGTATGGGAGGCGCGATGGACCTTGTGGCTGCTGCCAAAAATATTATTGTGGCCATGCAACACACCAATCCCAAAGGAGAAAGTAAGTTGCTGAGCAAATGTAGCTTGCCACTAACAGGCATCAAATGTGTAACGAAAATCGTTACTGATTTGGGTGTTTTCGAAATCACGGCAGATGGTTTTAGATGCATAGAACATGCGCCCGACGTGACGATTGATGAAATAAAAGCCAAAACAGCAGGTAGATTAGTAATAGCAGATGATATTAAAGCCGTAGCGGTTTAAAATTTCTCCATCCCTTCGGGGGAAATTACTTTTATTACTTTAGCTGCTCAGACTATGTCATTAATCAGTGCCATATTAGGTGGTTTATTGCTGGGGCTATTTATGGCTATCTCGGTAGGGCCTACTTTGTTTGCTATTATCAAATACAGCCTCAATCATAGTTACAAAACCGGATTGGCTTTTGTATTAGGTGTTTCTATTTCGGACGTCATGTATGTCACGATTGCAAATTTAGCAGCCCCTTGGTTAAACTTTATCTATAAATACGAAAAACAGGTAGCACTGATTGGTGGTGCCGTTTTATTTATTGTGGGCCTGCTAGGTTTGCTCAAGAAATACAAACCGGTGCGCCCTTCTTCTACCAAAAACATCATCAGCAATGGTCATTACCTTAAGATTTTTAGTAGTGGATTTTTAATCAACACTGCAAATCCGGGTGTCATCATTAATTGGATTGCATCGGTAACCTTGGTAACTAATGCCACTGCAAAAATGACTGACATAGAAGGCGGCTTTTATCGTTTTGCCTTTTTTGGTTCTTGCCTTGCCTTGGTGCTTGGGCTCGATTTTCTTAAAGTATTTTTGGCAGACAATATTCGCAAAAAATTAACCCTGCGGAAAGTAATGTATCTGCAAAAAATTTCGGGTGCAGCACTTCTGATTATCGGTTTGGCATTGATTGCTTTTACTTTGTTTGGTAATTATTTTAACGAACCCAAAACCGCTCAACCTACCTCCTATATTCACCATCCACTGCACAATTAACTTCATGAAAACGGCGCCTCTTTTTGCTTTGACATTGTTTCTTTTTTCCTTTAGCTCTTGTAAAATGAAAACATAAACATGTGAATGCCAGGGAGGTTTTAGTGGGGGAGGAACATCATTCGCCATTGAAAAAGCGACGAAAGCTAAGGCGCAAGCCCAGTGTTACCATTATAATAACGAGCCAAACACTGCCGATGGATTTCATCATTGTGAATTAAAATAAACCAGCAACTTGCACAACTTTACCGCCATAGATTTTGAAACCGCAAACGCCAACCCCAACAGCATTTGTCAGATAGGCTTAATCAGGATTGAAAATGGCCTCATCGTCAAAGAAATTGACTTATTGGTGCAGCCTCCTCGTAATTATTACTGGAGCAGCTTTATCAATGTCCATGGCATTAGCCCTACAATGACTGCATTTTCTCCTCGCTTTTCAGAACTGTGGCCGATAATTGAACCCTATATCCGTCAGCAAAATATTGTGGCGCACAACATCGGTTTCGACAACAATTGCCTGAAGAAAACCCTGGAACATTATTTCATCCCCATACCTGAGTATAAAACACATTGCACCTACAAAATCTATAAAAAAGGTCTTGCAAAAATCTGTTTAGAGCACAACATAGCACTGAATCATCACGACGCCTTGTCAGACGCAAAAGCTTGTGCTACTTTGTTCTTAAAACATTTAAAAGAAAAGGATAGCGACTTGTTTTAAAACAAAAAGAGGATACCGAAATCTGTATCCTCTTTTATAGGGCAATTTAGTTTTCATCTAATGCTTCGCTCAGCCTGACAAAAATTAAAATGTATTTTCTAAACAGCAAATTGCTCTTAAACAAACAAAGGTTTGTTGTTCATCACTGTTTCAATTTTCTCAATTACCTCATTTGTCAGCAAAGGCAAAACATCAAGCGCTTTGAGGTTTTCTAATAATTGAGCTTCTTTGGTAGCGCCCAAAATTGCTGTAGTCACATTAGGATTATGAATGCACCAAGCGATGGCTAAAGTTGCAGTAGTAGTGCCTAATTCTTCAGCTATTTTTGTCAGCTTTTTTACTTTCTCAATTCTATCGTCTGCCAGAGTACGATCTTTCAGCCACTCAAATCCTTCAATACCCAGGCGAGAACCCGCCGGAACACCGTCATTGTATTTACCTGTTAATAAACCCGAACATAGCGGACTCCAAATGGTAGTGCCCAATCCAATGTTCTTAAACACGGTGGTATAATCACGCTCCATTTTATCGCGTTCGAAAAGATTGTACTGAGGTTGTTCCATTGCTGGGCCAATGAGGCGCAAATCTTTGGCCACCATGTGTGCTTCTACAATCTCTGCGGCAGTCCATTCGCTGGTACCCCAATACATTATTTTACCTTGCTGTATGAGATGATTCATGGTCCACACAACCTCTTCGATAGGTGTTGTACGATCGGGACGGTGACAGAAAAAGAGGTCGAGATAATCGAGCTGCAAACGCACGAGTGCTTCGTTACATGCTTCTACCAGATGCTTGCGGCTCAACCCGGTTTGGTTGGGTTTGTTTTCTTTACCTCTGCTACCAAAGAAGGCTTTGCTGGAAACCACATAAGAAGAGCGTTCCCAACTTTTGGATTTCAAGATACGCCCCATCGTTCTTTCGCTTTCGCCCAAAGAATAAACCTCGGCATTGTCAAAAAAATTAATGCCATGTTCGTAGGCAATGCTCATCAATTTGTCCGCACTGTTGTCTTCGATTTGCTTGGCAAATGTTACCCAAGAACCGTAAGAAAGCACACTCAACTCTAGGCCAGTTTTGCCCATTTTTCTGTATTCCATATACTCGGTATTTACTTTTTTTATGACTAGTGCAAAATAAGTAAAAACAATTCATCTAAGTCCATTCGTTTTTCATGGATTAGGTATTGCATTTTCTATTGTAGTTGTCGCAAAACTTCATTTGCTACCAATACAATTAAAAACAAAAATTAAATCAACAAGACTGTCAATTGCGTTCTTATTGATTATAAAGTTTAATGAACACATTCTATAATTGTTCTTATTTTTGAATAAACAACATAAATACTGTTATTATTATTAATACATTTTACATAATCCTATTTTTTTAGAGTTTGAAACTTGCTTTTTCAGCCTGGCAATTTCTTTCTGTTGTTGTAATAAATGCCCACCAATCCGCGTGCATCATCATTTGTTGTATAGGCTGGATTGACGGCTAAATAATTATTGAAATTAATCCTATTAATTGAGATGATGGCTTGTTGTTTAAGGAACGGTAGGCTATATCAAGCGAATGGCAAAAAAGCAAGAAAAAACTTTGCTAGTTGTTCAGGGCATCTCGAACCACAAATAAAAAAAGTAACAGCGTGGCCAACAGCAGCAAGGCTTCGAAGCTTTAGTCTATTTATGATTAGTATGTCAATTCTATTGAAACTCCTACAGAAGATTAAAAGCAATAACCCTCTATGGCACTAAACAATGATGGTCTATTAATACTTTTAAGCCGTATTATTGCTGTAAAATTGGCTTCTTAACAGTAAAATATTGTATGACTGCAGCCAATACCATCAATAACAAACAGCCCAAAACATTGAGCCATAGAAACGCCATTACATTAAAATACCAAGCTGCAATTACAAAAACTTCGGTGATGAGTGCCGCATAAAAAACGGCAGTACCTTTTACATTCTTCATCCAAAAGGCTACTAAGAAAATGCCTAAAATGGTACCGTAAAAAAAAGAACCTAAAATATTGACTACTTCAATAAGGTTATCTCCTAATCGGCTGGCAAAAAAAGCAACCACCACACAAAACACTCCCCACAAAACAGTTACCCAACGAGATGCGGCCAAGTAATATGACTCACTTTCTTCACGCTTATGAAAGCGCTTATAAAAATCGACGATAGTAGTAGAGGCCAACGAATTCAAACCACTAGCAGTTGAACCCATTGCCGCTAAAAAAATAATAGCAATCAACAAGCCAACAAGCCCTACTGGCAAGTATTCCATCACAAAAGAGAGAAACACATAGTCTGTGTCATTGGTCTTTTCACTGCCCGTGTTTTTGCGCACTAAGGCCAATGTTTTGGCACGAATGGCATCTGCAGCAGCCTGACTGCTTTTCAAAGTATTCCCAATTTCAAATTGCTTCTCCTCGTCATTTTGGTGCAAGGCAGAAACATACTCATTAATGTAAACCCGCTTTTGCTGTTGATGCAATTCATAAACTTTTTGAAGCGAGTCATATTGGGCTCTGTAGTTGCTTTTTCGGATGCTTTCAACCTCTACTTTATTAAAAAAAACAGGGGGTGTATGAAATTGATAAAAAGCAAAAACTAAAGTACCAATGAGCAGAATTAAAAACTGCATCGGAATCTTTATCAAACCATTCATCACCAAGCCAATGCGGCTCTGGGCAATGGATTTGCCCGTTAGGTATCGACCTACTTGTGATTGGTCTGTGCCAAAATAAGAGAGTTGCAAAAAGAATCCACCAATAATACCCGACCATAAATTGTATCTGTTGTTCCAATCAAATTTGGTATCGATAGCGTTTATCTTACCCATCTTGCCCGCAATGTGGAGAGCGTCAATAAAGCCCACCTCCTTTGGCAATAAATGCACCACCATATATCCTGCAAAAAACAAACCGGCAAATATGATGGTCATTTGTAGCATCTGCGTATAAGACACTGCTTTGGTGCCCCCATAAACAGTATATAAAATAACTGCACCACCCATTAACAATGTCGTGTAAGTAATACCAACACCCAATATCGTGGACAAAATAATTGCTGGAGCATAAATAGTAATACCCGTTGATAATCCTCTCTGCAATAAAAACAAAAAGGCGGTAAGGCTGCGGGTTTTATTGTCAAAACGTTTTTCTAAATACTCATAAGCTGTATAAACATTAAGCTTTGAAAACACAGGAATAAAAGCAACGCAAATCACAATCATTGCCAAAGGCAAACCAAAATAAAACTGTACAAATCGCAAGCCATCGCTATACGATTGACCTGGCGCTGATAAAAAAGTAATGGCGCTCGCTTGGGTAGCCATTACCGAAAAACCAACTTGATACCAAGGCAATTGGCGGTCGGCCAGGAGATAGCCCTCTATATTTTTGGTGCCACGACTTTTCCACACGCCATAAAAAATAATGGAGAGCAAGGTGCAAACTAAAACCGACCAATCGATAAGGCTCATAAAAAATATTGGGTGATGAAATACAGAAAAAAAATCACCAACACCAGCACACCAACGAGTAATAAATACACGTTTGTCCAGGTCTTTAAAAATGGAGGCTTTTCGTTGTGCATTTTATTTCTTTTTCTTGTCGTTTTGTGGTAGACTTATCAGATTTGCAAATAAGCGATAAGCTCCCGAAACGCCTGCTGGCAACTCACGAAAGAAGGCTAAACCAGTGTACACGAAATTGCCATTTCCGTATGGAGCAATGAGCAAACTACCTTCGTTTGGCTTTTCGTTTGGGTCATTCATCGACAATAATGTTTGGTAATTATGTGCAGAATCTGTTGCAAAATAGATACCTCTTTCCTGTACCCAATTTTCAAAATCTGCAGTTGTTATTTTGTTTGGAAAATTAAATGCTGGATGATTGGCTTGAATAAAGGTTACTGGCGCATTTTCGTTTGTCACCCTTTCTCGCGTAATGGTAAAAGGGTACGGACCAATGTTTTGAGGTACAGAACTGATGCGATTATTGGTGTTGTATTGCACTATAAGATTACCGCCATTTTTCACAAAAGCCATTAATTTTTTGTAGTACAATTGTAGTTTTTCGTTGGTGTTATATGCTCGCACACCAGTTACAATCGCATCAAATTGAGAGAGATCTGTTGTTGCTAAAACCTCATCAGGTAGCATGGTGATTTTGTAGCCAATTTGTTGCAAGCAAGTGGGCACATCATCGCCAGCGCCAGGTATGTAACCAATGTTATTGCCTTGCTTTTGCACCTCAATTTTTGCCAATTTTACAGTAGCATCAGCCAAAGTAAACTGTGCTGGAATATGGTCATAATCGATGCGTTTAATACTTTTGCTGTATGTTTTACCGTCAATAATTAATGAAGCAGCAATTGTCCCATCTGTTGCACTTTCATTAGGCGAGACGTAGACTTCGATGACTGCTTCATCATTTTTAGCAGGGATTTCGAAAGTGCTTTTTTCGATTTCCACTTTCCACCCTTCACTCGCCGTCAAAACAAGTTTGCCTTTTACATTTGATGTGTTTGCCTTTACCACAAAACGAATTTTCTTTTCATTTTGATTTCTAAAAACATAAACTGCCTCACTCGTGTTTACGGTTGCTGGAGGCAATATTTCTAAGGGTCTGTAACGCTCGCCCTTAACGGGGTCTGTTGATTTATAAACAATAGGTGTCTTGTGTTGGAATTTAATGCCACCTATAGACATATCAATCGTCAAATTAAGTGGGGCTTTATTTTCACCTTGCCCAATAAGTTGTTGCTTATCGACAATAAAAGAACCCGAAGTATGCGCGTTGGCCAACCAATAAGGAGTAGAGAAATTAGTCTCCGCACTTAGATTTTCCTTTCTTTTAAAGGTATAGAGTTGATTTTTTTTAAGTTGAACATCTGCATCACTATCGCTGGAGATGTACTGCATTCGGTGCACTTTTACATCCGCATTATTTCTCACAATGATTTGTGTCGTCAAGTCTAATTGTTTTCCAGGAATAGCGCTGTAATCCGCTGCTGTGGCTTCTATCCACAATCCTGCGCAAGCAAAAATAATTTCTTTTAATTCGGCGAGTTTTTGTGCTTTCAAAGAAATAAACGCTATATCATTATTACTTGTCCGAGATAATTCCTTGTAAATATCTACTAAAGCTGGTATAGATTTTTCAGGAGCTTGCGTATTAAACTTCATAATGCAATTATCTAAAAGCATTTTAATTTTCGCTGTAGCACCGTATACTGCCCAATCATTTTGGAGCCCTTCAAACAAATCTTTCTTTGCTGTATCGCCACCCAATTGTTTAAAATATTCAAAAGCCTCGCCACGCGTTTTTGCAGAGCCAAAGCCTTGACTCTTGTGATTGGATCGGCTTTCAGCTGCTATTTCTCCATAAGATTTTCCTAATAAAGAATTGTAGCCACCCACATCAATTTTTACTTGATTTTCGGCAGTGGTATTGAGTCCACCAAAATTAAAAGTGTTCCAGAAAATTCTCCTCGCTTGCCAAACCTGAGTTTCTTTTAAATGTTCTGGAAAGCGCGTTGGATCGGCGGCTGCTTTAAATGCTTCGACAGCCAAAATAGCCGATGCCGTATGATGACCGTGACCACCTTCGCCCGTTGTTGGGAAACGACAAATAATAACATCTGGTTTAAAATTCCGAATCACCCAAACCACATCCGCAAGTACTGATTCTTTATTCCAGAATGAAAATGTCTCTTCAGGATTTTTTGAATACCCAAAATCGTATGCACAGGTAAAGAACTGTTCTGCGCCATCAACTCGTCTTGCCGCCAGTAGTTCTTGGGTACGGATTAATCCCAGCATTTCACCTTGTTCTTTGCCAATTAAGTTTTGTCCACCATCACCACGGGTGAGCGATAAATAACCAGTGCGCAATTTTCTTTCATTAGCCAAATAGCCAAGCAGGCGTGTGTTTTCATCGTCGGGGTGCGCCGCAATGTATAACACAGAGCCGATGGTGTTTAGTTTTTTAAGTTGGTGTAAAATTTCGGATGAGGTATATTCTTTGTTTGCTTGCGCAAAAATTTCGCCGTAAGTGGCAAACAAAAAAGATAAAGCAACAAGAGCTCTTTTGAGATTCATAAGTGTGGTTACTGTTTTGTAAGGACGCAAGATACAAAACCCATACTTATACAGAGGAAACGGCTACGAAATCCAATTGCAATGGAACAGCTTGGAAGCTGCCCTAGCAAAACTTCGATAGGGGAATAGCAGAAAGAAAATTTAATCTATTATGAAAAATCAGAGATTCATATCTATACGCAGTTCGCGCTCTACAATTTTTCCAGCAGCATCTTTGCCAAAGATTTTCCATACAACACTTTGCAAGGCAATACTGCAAGGTGATTGATTAGGAGTATTCACATTACGAATAGAGTTCAACAATTTCTTCTCTTCATTCCGACTCATCCTGCTGTTTCGAGCTAATTTTTGAGTGGCATTGCGCAAAGCTTTTGGCGTAAATCGGCCATTATATTTCAGTTGCGATTTTTGTAAACCTGTAATTGCATATTGACCATCTTTGCCTTTTAATGTTTGCCAGTCACTATTAGAGCTTGCAAAAGAAGTCAGTTTGAATGCTTTGCCAGAGGGGCTTTTGATCAGTACAGCAGTTTGGTAGCGTTGCGTCACTTTACTTACTTTTATCCCCGTAATTGTTAGAGTCTTGCCGTTGAGTTCTCCTTCTTCCAGAGTAAATGCCGCACCTTTATCTTTATCCCAATTAATATTTCTAGCAGCAAGGCCTTTAACATTGGCTATATAAATAGCACAGTCTTTAAAAGGCGCTTTTAATCCGTTTTCATTTTTGGGTACTTCGGGCTGCTCTTTTGTAACAACAGCTGTTACCGTATCTACTGTCTCTGGTAATGCTTGGCTGTCTATTTTTTGTTCTTGTTCTTGGACAACAATATCCTGAACATTATCCCTCAAAAATCTTGGGTCTGTCTCGGTAACAATTGTTGATGAATCTCCAAAAACAATAGCTCCTCTATTCTTAGGAGTAGAATTTGTACTACAGCCAATTGCAGTGACGAGTAAGCCAATCGAACAAAGGAAACAAAGTACAGGCCTCATAAAAGAAAAACATTTTAGTAGATTGTGCGAAAATAAAACGAGTTTTTGGCAATCACTAATTATTAAGGCTTTAATACTGATTTTCTAACCCTTTACAAAGGCAAACATTTGAATCATTCACTGAAAAAATTTAGACTTTGGGAGCAAGTGCCTATGCTCCGATTGCTATTGCCTTTTATAATGGGCATATTGCTTTTTGATGCTAACCCACTTTTGCTTTCAGAGGATTCTATTTTTATTCTGCCTGTTCTGATTCTCACAACTTTTTCTTTACTCGTATTTTCGATAAACAAACCAAAGCTTATTCTTGCCAATGCAATATCAACAATAACCTTGTTGGCAAGCTTAGCTTATTTTATCTGTTTTCATTATGACACGCGAAACAACAGTCGTTGGTTTGGACATGAAAAAAGTAGTCGATACTCTTTGGTAGTGATATCAAAGGCTGAAGAAAAATCGAAAACCGATAAATATGAGGTGGATGTGATTCGTTCACTCACCGAAAAATCTATTGAACCTGCTATGGGAAAGGCATTTGTGTATATCTATAGAAAGGAAGGTTCTAAAATATTTAAAAAAGGGGACACTTTACTATTGCGAGCAAACTGGTCGGCAATCACCAATAACGGCAATCCTTTTGAAATGGATTACCAAAAATTTTGTGCCAGAAAGAATGTCTTTCATCAGCAATTTCTGAAAGCAGAGCAAGCGATACTTTACTCGAAACACAACGAAAATGCAACTTCATTTTTAGATAAAGCAAGTGGGTATTGCATAGACGTCATCAATAATAAAGTTAAAGATAGTACTACCAATGCCTTACTCAAGGCAATGATTGTTGGTGAGGAAAAAGACATTGACCCCAACACCCGAGAGGCTTATTCGGACACAGGAATCATCCATATAGTTTCTATATCTGGCGCGCATGTGGCCATTATTTTTGCAGCAATTGGTTTTTTGTTTGGACTCATCAAAAGCAAAAGCAACAATGGGCTGAAGATGCTTTTGAGTCTGGCCATTATCTGGTTGTATGTACTGTTGGCTGGTGCATCTACTCCTGCATTGAGGGCAGCAACTATGTTTAGTATTCTAGCGATTGGCAATGTCAGCAATCAAAGAGCCAATCCCTTAAATCAGTTGTTCAGCACTGCCTTTATTTTACTACTAGTTCAGCCGATGTGGTTATTTAGCATTGGCTTTCAGCTTTCATTTGTAGCGGTACTTTCGCTCATTATTTTCTATGTTCCTTTGGCTTCTCTATTCAAGCCAACAAATAAAATTGCACTATTTTTTACCAATGCCATTGCAGCAAGTGTTGCCGCCGAAATACTTGTAGCCCCCCTTGTTGCCTATTATTTTCATAGCTTTCCTGTAATGTTTATCTTGGCCAATGTACTTGCGAGTCTTACTATGGGGGCAATGCTCGTTCTGGGAGTGCTCCTGATTTTATTTGCAAAAATTAGCTTTCTGGCTACATTAATATCTACAATCCTCATCTATTTTTCTATTGTATTTCATAAAGGGATATTCTTATTGCAGCAAGTAGAAATTGAAGCTTTTAAAACTATATACCTACCATTTCTTTCATTGCTTTTAATTTATCTATTCATAGCAAGTCTTATCGTCACTATTGGGCTGAAAAAGAAAAATGCACTTTGGGTTTCGGCGTGTAGCATATTCATAATGGCTCTTTTACATTTGCAGCGCAGTATTGAAATAAATACCCAGAAACAACTGATCGTGTACAACCAAAGTAAAGAGGTGCATTGCGAATATATTGACGCCAACTCGTATAGCATTATGAATGGAACCAAGGAAGAAAGCACCGCCACGAAAAATACACATATTGCCCTCGGAACAATACAAAAAGAAATGCCGACTCCTAAAGCATTATTTTTAATTGGTGGTAAAAAAATTCTGCTTATAGATAGCAACACAAATACTAATGTAGCATTTCCAGTAGATGTCATTATTGTCAAGTCCATAATTAAGAATATAGATGTTGCTGCTTTGGCAAAGGCATTTTCTGTCCGTCAAATTGTAATTGCCAACAATCAATATACTTATCTTAGCGACAAATGGGAGTCGCAATGTAAGCAAGCAAACATCGCTCTTCACAACACCAAAACAGATGGCGCATTTATCATTCAATAGGCACAAATAATTGTATTTTTGTTTGGTTTATGAAGCGTTTCATCCTCTTATTTTTACTTTGCTTTACTGCTTACACTTTTTCTTTTGCTGCAAATCATCAGTACGATTTTAACAGCAATTGCATCAAGGCCTATCAGCACATTATGGCTTTGCAGCGAGAGGAAGCAGTAGCAATATTGAAAACAGAGCAATCAAAAAACCCAAACAATTTAATTCCAACCTACTTAATTGACTATACAGATTGCCTTGAACTACTGTTTAATGGCAATGAGAGTGATTATCCAAAACTAAAAAGTAAACAAGAAGAACGATTGGAGGAACTCGAAAAAGGTGATGAATCAAGTCCTTGGCATCTTTTTTGCAAAGCCAACATTCAACTGCACTGGGCATTGGTGCATCTTCGGTTTGGCGAAGATTTTAAAGCAGCAAATAAATTTCGAAAGTCATTTTTACTACTCAAAGAAAACAAAAGTAAGTTCCCTAATTTTCAAGAAAACAAGGTCTTGTTGGGGCTGGAGCAATCTATTGCCGGAGCAATGCCAGAAAATTACAAATGGCTCGGCGCATTATTTGGCGTCAAAGGCAATGTCAATAAGGGTGTTTCCGAAATTGCTTCGTACTTAAATGCACATAAAGACGGAAATGGAGCCATGCACGAAGAGGCCGTTATCTATTATGCCTATCTCAAATTTTATTTACAAAGCCAACAAGAAACAGCTTGGCGATATATCAATGCTGCAGGTTTTGCGGAGGATGAAAATCTGATGCGATGCTTTATAAAAGCCAATCTTGCACTCAACTACCGAAAGGCTGACGCCGCCTTTACTGTGCTTAAAAAAGCAGAGCATTTGAAAGGTTTTAATGACTATCCCATTCTTTTGTACGAAATAGCAGAGGCGATGTTGGCAAGGCTTGACCCAAAATGTAGCCAAGTTTATCAGCAATTTTTAGACCATTATAAAGGTGCTCACTTTGTAAAAGATGCTTTGCTCAAAATGTCTTGGATGGCCTATTTGCAAGGGAACAGCAAGGATGCTACAAGGATACTGCAGTTGATACAATTGAAAGGCAAATCGGCAACCGACGCAGATAAGCAAGCTCTTCGTTTTGCCGAAAATCCCAATTGGCCATTGCGCTCCTTATTAGAAGTAAGGCTACTGATTGACGGAGGTTTTTATCACAAAGCACTCGCCTTGATGCAGAGAATTGACAAAAGTAAATTGGGTACAAAAGCAAACATTTTAGAGTATAATTTTCGCTACGGCCGAATTTTTGAAGAGTTGAACAATGATGAAAAGGCACTGCTTTTTTATACGGCTGCAATACAAGCCGGCCGCAACAGAAAAGAACATTACGCAGCAAGAGCCGCTTTACACAAGGGTTATATTTATGAGCGGCAGGGCAAAACCAAAGAAGCAATTGTGCATTTCAGAGATTGCCTCAGTATGCGCGACCACGATTTTCAATCTTCTATAGACCAATTGGCCAAAGCCGCCCTAAACAGATTGAATCAGTAGTTTTATGGATAGACTGATCATTGGAGGTAAACACTAAGCATTAATTTCCAATCAGGGTTTTGAATTTCAGATTAATTGAAAATTTCTAAAGGAAAATCATACGCAAAGCAAAGCCTTACTTAAACTGCAAAACCTTGGCGGGCTGTATGCGCCTCACATAAATGGTGGGTAGCCACATACATAAAATGGTGATAAGGATGGTGGCCACATCTACTACTAAAATGTAGCGAAAATTGAGCTGCATCGGCACAGTGTCCATAAAATAATTAGCCTCTTCCATTTTGAGAAAACCAAACTTCTGCTGTGCGAGGCAAATGGCTATTGCGAGTACATTACCAAAGAATACACCCAAAGAACCGGTCAGTAAAGCGATGTATAAAAATATTTTTTGTGTAGCATTGTTGTTGAGGCCAAGCGCCTTGAGCACACCGGTGATGCTGGCACGTTCCACGATTAATATAATTAAAGCTGCACCCATACTGATGGTGGCTACAATGCTCATAATGATGAGTAAAATCCGTACGCTCAGGTCTTGTACATTCAACCAATCCATTATGCCAGGAAAACTATCTGATATAGTTTGTGCGGTCAGCTCCGTATTATTATATATTCTATTGGTAATATCAGCAGTAAAAGCCTCATCTCGGGCTACAATTTGATACCCATTAATTTGTCCAGAAGTCCAGTTGTTGATATGCTGCAACAAGCGAATGTCACAAATCGCTAAATACTGATCGACATCCTCCATGCCCGTATGATAAATGCCCGCCACTTTAAGTTTACGGATTCGAGGGGTGGTAGAGCCTGTCTCTAAAAAGTAAAAAAGCACGTCATCGCCAATGTTTAATTGCAATTTGTTGGCTGTAGTACGAGACAAAACCACCTCGCGGGAATAGTCGCTATCGTTATATTGTATCCTTGCTCCACTAAGGTTTAAAGAATTGTGGAAACGATAGGTACTATCAACACCTTTTAGCCGCAACCCTTCCATTTGGCCTTTACTTTGTAAGATAGCTGGCCTCACTACAAACATGAAAACATTTTCAATTTGTGGATCGCTTTGCATCATGTGCATTAGCGTATCATTGTACAGAATGGGGTTGGGCGATATAATATTTGCAGGATTGTCATTGAAAGGAACCACCAAGACATGCCCCCAAAAGCTATAAATCTTATCTCGAATAACCGTTTTGAATCCACCAATAACACATACCGACAATATCATTACGGCCACACTAAGTGCGGTAGCCAAAATGGCCAATTTGATAATGAATGACGAAAAGGCACCTTTTTGTTTTACCAAATAACGGCGCGCTATGAGCAATGGGAGATTCACCTTGCAAAGCAAACAAAAAAACAAATACAAACCCGCTCTACTATACCATTATTAAAACATAAGATAAAGTTCGGGTCACTATTTCGGTTTATCTTTGCGGGATATTAATTTATCCTCTTCTAATACTTTTATGAATCGTCTGTTTATTGTTTGTCTATTGAGTGTTGTTTCTTTTATTTCCTGCAGAGATGCTCGTATCCACGAACATAAAGAGTGGGGCAAATATTACGAAGCGGAGGGCTTGCCCAAAGCAGGTTTCATTCTACGCGACCAAACACATGATGCCGTACACTATTATAACCTTCGCCAGGATACCGCGCATTATTTGCCTGCTTCTACTTTCAAAATTATGTTGAGCCTTGTGGCATTAGAATTGGGCGTAATACAAGATGATAAATTTATCATTCCTTTCAATGGGGATTCTTCGGGCCGTGCCGACTGGGACAAAGACCTTAACCTTCGAGAGGCTTTTGAAGTGAGCTCAGAGCCTTTCTTCAAAGAAGTGGCTCGCCGAATCGGGAAAGAGCGATTACAACATTATCTAGATACTGTGCGCTACGGCAATAAAAGTATCGGAGACTCGGTATCCACTTGTTGGACAGACAATTCACTCAAAATCTCTTCAGACGAACAAGTTGGATTTATTCGCAAATTGTACTTCAATCAGCTGCCTTTTACAGACCGCAGCCAACGCATTGTGCGCAGCTTAATGCTGAGAGAAAACATCAATAGCCGAAAGCTCTATTACAAAACTGGTTGGGGAGAAAACGACACTGCAAAAATCTTGTGGGTTTGTGGATTTGCAGAGTATGAAATAAAAATAAAAGAACAAGAAGGCTCAATGAATAAAAGCGACGAGCGGAATTATGTTTATTTCTTTTCACAAAATTTCGAACTTCCGAAAACGGAAACAGACAACAAAAAATGGTCTGAAAAGCGAATACAACTACTAAATGCTGTGCTCAAAGAATACACCGACAACAGCAGCAAATAATACGATTATGAGAAAGATAGCCATTATCTCTTCAAGTGTGCGTACGGGTGCCAACAGCCCTCGGGTCGCGCAATATTTGAAACAATACATTAATGCTCATAAACTTGCCGAAGCCTCTATTATTGATTTGGCGAATTATCAATTTCCAATTTTTGATGAACGGTTGAAATTCTTGAAAAACCCATCCGAACCAGTTTTAGATTTTGCTGCTAAAATTAAAGCCGCTGATGCCCTTATCATTGTCACACCCGAATATAATGGGGGCTATCCTGCCAGTTTAAAAAACGTAGTTGATTTGCTGCACGAAGAATGGAAACGCAAACCAATAGCCATATCTATGGTTTCTGCGGGGCCTTTTGCTGGCACTCAGGTTGTTACTTCCTTGCTTTTCTCTCTCTGGAAAATTGGTGCCACAATGGTGCCTACGATGTTTCCTGTCCCTTCTGTTCAAAATAATTTTGACGAAAAAGGAAACCCAATACAAGATAGAGAGGCTATTGACAAAAGAGCCGCTTCCTTCGTATCAGAGCTATTGTGGTACACCGAAAAACTGAGCAACTAAAAGCAATGCTCCCCGAGCATAAACATATTATCCTCTTTGATGGCATCTGTAATTTATGCAATAGCTCCGTTCAATTCGTCATTCGTAATGACAAAAAAGCACTATTCAAATTTGCCTCACTACAGTCGGCTGCGGGGCAATTACTGCTACAAAACGGAAATTTATCCTCTCAAAAATTAGATAGTTTTGTGCTGATTTCTGAGGGGCATTATTATATCAAATCTACTGCCGCCCTGAAGGTTTTAAAATTGTTAGGTGGCCCTTGGGCCGCGCTGTACATTTTTATTTTGGTACCCTCACCGATCCGAGATGCAGTGTATGATTTTATTTCGAAAAATCGATACCGATGGTTTGGCAAAAGAGCCGAATGTATGTTACCAAGCCCAGAGTTGAAACAACGGTTTCTAGACTAAAATTTATCCCTTTCACTTTTTTTGACAAGCAACTGTTTGCATTTCTGTTCTCCATTCCGTAGCGGCAAATTTCTCATCGAAACACTTTTCAACAGTTATTACTTTAGTACTAAACTAATCATCTTGCCCAAAAAAGGAACTATTTTTGACCGCATTACCCTTAAATTTAGAAAATAGAAAAGGTGCAACAATCCTAAACATTGCCTATTTGCAATTTTCGGAATTGTTACACCTAGTTTCTTTTTGCAACAACAGTACTTATGGCACCTCTACCGCATTCAATATGTCGTTAATTATATTTTCACTTGTGATGTTTTCTGCTTCAGCCTCGTAAGTAAGACCAATACGATGACGCAATACATCGTGACAAATAGCACGCACATCTTCGGGTATCACATAGCCACGACGTTTGATAAAGGCATAAGCCTTGGCCGCCAAAGCCAAGCTGATGCTCGCGCGGGGAGATGCTCCGTAACTAATCAGTGGTTTTAATTTGTTGAGTTTGTACTCGTCGGGGAAGCGAGTAGCAAAGACAATATCGAGAATATATTGCTCAATTTTCTCGTCCATATACACCTCCCGCACCAGCTTGCGCGCTTTGAGGATATCCTCGGGCTGCACAACAGGATTGATTTTGATATTGCCACTAGGGTTGAGGTTCTGGCGGATAACCATACGCTCTTCCTCTTTTTTGGGATAAGTAATCACCACTTTCAGCATAAAACGATCCACTTGCGCCTCGGGTAATTCGTAAGTACCTTCTTGCTCAATGGGGTTTTGGGTAGCCAATACCAGGAAAGGCTCGGTAAGCGGATAGGTTTCGTTGCTGATAGTCACTTGTCGCTCCTGCATAGCCTCCAGCAAAGCGCTTTGTACTTTTGCTGGCGCACGGTTAATCTCATCGGCCAAAATAAAATTGGCGAAGATGGGACCTTTACGTACCACAAATTCGTGGTTCTGCGGGTTGTACACCATAGTACCCAAAATATCGGCCGGCAATAAATCCGGAGTAAACTGGATACGGGCAAAATTACCATTGATGGCCGTTGCCAAAGATTTGATAGCAAGGGTTTTGGCCAAGCCCGGTACACCTTCTAGCAATACGTGGCCATTAGCCAACATGCCCACCAATAGGCGTTCAACCATATGTTTTTGACCTACTACCGATTTGTTGAGTTCCATCATCAGCAAGTCTATAAAAGCACTGGCCTGATGGATGCGTTCGTTAAGTTCGCGGATGTCTGTAGAAGAAGCTGTCTGCTCCATAGGGTGAATGAATTTTTTTTAGTGGCTCAAAAATAGTGGCAGACTTGTGAAAAAGAAGCTAGGGGATGATGTTTTAACTTTTTATAAAAAAATGGGGGGGTGATTTGTTGGAATGTGAATTTTAGGGGGTCAGCTTTTGGTACTTTCTTCAACTTCGTTGCGTCGCACACTTCGAGGGTTATCATTTCTTGGGGCTTTGCTTTTCTCACTTACGTCACTGCGAGGAACGAAGCAGTCTTTCGTTTTGCCGAAACAGAGCCGCAACCAAACATTCCCCTCCTTTGGAGGTGCTAGGGTGGGTTTTACGGTCTTAGACAATTACTATTTAAGAATAGCTCCAAAGATGCAATCTTTGAAGAGCCGCGTTTGCAGCGTTGAACACTACGGATAGCTAGTTGAAAGTTTCACAAAAAAATATTACATTTGAATTAATTAAACAATGACACGTCATGAAGCATTGGATTATTTATGTCTATTTATTTGTTTGCCTAGTCCATTCTGCATCTGCCCAAATGCCTAAATTTGATTGGGCTTTCCGTACTGGAGCAAAGAGTTACGACAGAGGGTTAGATATGGTTACAGATCAACTCAATAATGTGTATACAGTTGGATCTGCCTCTTATGTTGTAGATTTTAACCCTGGAATAGGGGTATTTAATTTAGGGTCTCCTTCTATACAATACTATGCATATATAGCAAAATATGATTCTCTAGGGAATTTTATTTGGGCGAAATGGTTAGGTGGATCATCCACAGATAGTCGAAGTTTGGGTATAGCCATCGATACTTCTTCTAATGTCTTGTATGTAACTGGAGTATTCTACAACCATCATTTAGGTTATTCTGATTTAGATCCAGGTGCAGGAATGTGTAAGGTTAAAACTAACGGATTTAACGATGTGTTTGTTATAAAATTAGATACTACGGGAAATTTTATTTGGGGTAAAACGTTTGGAGGTGTAGGCGATGATAGACCTGTCGATATTTGTATCATTAGTCCTTCAGATATTGCAATAAGTGGATATTTTGAAGACAAAGTAGATTTTGATCCTGGTTTAGGTATTCATACAATAGAATCAACGGGATATAGTCTCCTCGCAATGCCATACTACAGAAAATATGATGGCTTCGTAGTAAAATTGGATAGTAATGGGAATTTTAAATGGGCAAATGGTTTTGGAAGTGAATCTCACGATTGGACAAGCAGTATTGCTGCTGATAGTAAAGGAAATGTGCTTGTAGGTGGTCATTATGATTCTATTGCGGTATTTGCACCCTCGGTAACAAAAACTTCAAACGGGATGCATGATGCTTTTTTAATAAAATACGATTCTTTAGGAAGTCTTGTTTGGGTTAATACTTTGGGAGGAAGATTAGGAGACCATATACAATCGATTACAACGGATAGCAATGATAATATCTACTCAACAGGTGTTATTACGTCACTTGGCAAAGACATTGACTTTGATCCGCATTTAGGAGTTTATAATCTTAATTGTCCTAATCTGCTTTCAAAATTTATTCAGAAAAATGATGCTGCTGGAAATTTAATATGGGCGAAGGCTATTTGTGGAGGAGGAGCTTCTGGTATTAGTTATTCGAACTATGCGAATACTACAAAAATAATTCTGGACAAATTTGAAAACATACTTACTGCTGGTTCATTTTGTGGTGAAGTTGATTTTAACCCTGACCCAATTGACACTTTTATTCTAAGAACAAATTCTTATTCAAATTCCTTTGTTAGTAAATACACCAATAACGGCGATTTTGTTTGGGCAAGAAGCATTTGGAACACCATTCCGTCTCCCTATTCTACCACAAAAAGTATAACAATCGGACAAAACGGTATCGCGTCAATTGCTGTGGACACCTCTAATAATATTTATGCTACAGGCGTTTTTCATAACCCTACAGATTTTAATCCTAATAAGGGAACCTATGTTCTCAATAGCGATAGTGACCATTCTGACATTTTTGTTTTCAAATGGCGTTATTACAGGCCTAACGAAGATGATGATGACGATACCACAATTACGGGAGGCCCTATTGTTGGCACTTTAACAAGTGTAACTAAAACTGGTGTAGGGAAAATTTCATTGGGGATTTCTTCAAAAGAAGGTGAAGGCGGGATTTTGTTTTACCCAAATCCTGCTTCTGAATATGTAACTGTTGAAAGCGGCATGTTGGATAAGGACTTGACTATATCGATAGTTAATTCAATAGGTCAAACAGTTTATCAGCAAAAATCCCAAGCCTCAAAAACCAATATTGATATACAGCATCTTGTCCCCGGCATTTATTTGCTAAAAATTACCACAACCAATCAATTGTTTAAAGATAAGTTTATCATCGTTCGTTAAGATTTTTAAGCAACATTCTGGTATTCAGAAATTGTTTTTCACAATTTCCACCAACAATTCTTAGTACGACCTAGTAGGCTATGCTGCAAGACTATCGCCCCATAGAGTGCCAAACTGGGTCACGAAATGTTTTATGGCTTTTTTTGTAAATAGGTTTTTACTTTTTCCTTAGTATTGGCATCCATTTCTTGCCACAAATAGGCATTGTGGTTATTAATAAAAATTAGGTGCACCGATTGCCCCGAACGAGCAACATATTTTCTGACAGTCTTAATTAGCTTCCGAGAGGGTCTTTGAAAAAAGTCGTTCCAAATAATCACCCCATAATAATTTGACTTTGGTAAATCAGCGAAAGTGATTTTTCGCTTGTCCATTGTGCTCGAATTTTTAAGCAAGAAATTCAAATCGTAGTTATGAGCATTTAAACTCGCTATGTCGATTTTGGGTGGAAAGGCATTGAAACAGCCGTCCACATTCCAATTCATCGGTATTGGAGGGTCGACATAGCAATTGACAATTTTGAATACCTCGTTTCCATCTTTTTCAAATAGCCGAAACTGTGTAGGCTGTGTATCATCTTTATACACTGCTTTCAAAGCGGAATATGCCGACGAATCCTTATCTGTTATGGTCAACTCCTTCTTTTTTAAAGTATAAATTTCTTTCAAGCCTTTGTAGTAAACAGCGGTATCTAAAATCAAATTATACTCATCAGGAATTTTATAGCGTTTTGCTTGCCTGTTTATTTGTTTATTGCTATTCCAATTTGGCCTGCTGTCAACACCTAGTAGCACTTTATAGGCAAGGCCGCAGCCAGATAGTAATTGGAGCAGAAGTAGAGAGAAGATGATGCTTTTTAAACGATTGTTCATGGTTCTAATTTTTGGTTGACAATAAGGAAGCTGAAACTTATACTACGAAAAGCAAAGTCTTCGCCAATTACTATTTTGGAGCGGCTCCAAAGATGCAATCTTTAAAGACCCGCGTTTGCAGCGTTGAACACTACAGAGAGCTAGGGAATTATTCCACCATTATTAATGAACTCTTCTTTTAAAGCATTGCTTTCCTCATTTGAAATAACTCCTGTGAGTGACAACCAAGACAACCGTTTTATAAGGTCGTAGTAAGTTTCATTTTTATTTACCTTAGCGTATTTTTTCTTTAAATAAGTATTATTTTTAAAACGGAGATCTACGAGAAATTTTTCAGACTCCTTAATATTTAAGGGGTTATTGGCTAACAGTATAATAGGACCCCAAATGGATGAGGTTTCAATCAGAATTTGTTCTGTTTGCGAAAAATAATACAAACTGCCCGAAATTAATGTCAATAGTAACGTTCCAAGTAGGAAATCCCAAGAATCAAACTTTCCAGAATCAGTAAAAAAGGCTAGGAGAACGACTAGAAAAAGCAAACCAAAAAGTATTGATATTAAAAGAAAACCGGAATATGCTTTTATCTTTTTGTAAGCATTCGATAGTTCAATATCTTCATATTGTATGCGAAAAACTTGTTTCCCAAATATTCCAGACAAGGAATAAAGCACAAAATCATCTTCTAATTCAAATTTTCTTACAGTTAAGAAGCGTTGTTGACTAAGGTTCATAAATTTTATTGAAAAATTAAAAAGGTATAAACTTGACCAAAGCTTTGAAATGCTCTAATCTTAGTATACAAATAAAGTTAAAAACAATTGGTCAAACAAAGTTACTTCCGCCGTTGTTGATGTTTAGAAGTTGCTTTTACAATTTCCACCAACAACTATTATAGCTTGTTGGTGGGCTTTGCTAAAAAGCCTGTACCTCAACACCAATAAGGGCGCAAAAATTATATAAGTTGTTCAAAATCTTCTTTAAAAGAGCATTCACAAAACTCAATTGTGCCTTCCTTATAAAAATTAATGTAATCAACAGAATCTGCAATTGTGCTTAAAAAATTAAAATTGAATAACTCATTATAAAGTTTTTCTTGCCAATTTGTTGTAAACCCTAAATCTGGTTTATTATGAACAATATCATCACGCAAGGATTTCAACTGTTCAATTGATTTCCATTTTTCGGGGAACTGATCGTGAAATGATTTTTTACACAATGACTGGGGAACTTTTTTCAATTTCAATAACACAGGCATTCCGCCTAAAATGTCTTTATACTTCCAATTTCTAAATTTCCCGTTTTCAGGGTTAATTAATGGTAATTTAAAATCCTTGGGTATAATCGAGTTGATGAAAGCTTCTAATGCTAGAAATGTATAAGTTGCACAAACTGTTGCTGCGGATAAATATTCAAAGGTTTCTACACTAAGATTCTCGTTACTTTTTTCCCTTAAAGTATCTTGTATTTTTCTCCGAATTGTATAAACCACCATTAATTGCTTTTGTGCTAAATTCAAGTATAATATGATTGGGTCAGACTCAGGTAAAAAGCTGAAAACTCCGTCGAAGTTGTATCGAAACATTTGAACTAAATCACCATTACCACTTATGGTAATCATCTTTTGTCCTTCAATGTTGCTTTTTTCTAATTCTTTCAATCCATTAATATCAACAGGCAATTTTTCAATTTCATTTAGTTCGCTTTGAGGAATGCTAAAATGATTTAGTGACTTTAATTTTAGATGTTGCATAATCAATATTTTTCCCTGTTATTTTATATATAGAAAACCATTCAAATAACAAGTAGATTCAAATATACCACGACAACAAGAAACATTCTAAAAATACTTATCCACTTTACCATCAAATTTTTATCATCAACACTACTGCGTGAGGGATGTGCAAGGTGGCTGCCCTAGCAGCCAGCACGAAGTGCCGAAGCGAAGCGTAGCCTGAAGCAGCCCGACCCAAAAGCCGCTTTGTCTTAATACTTCGTCTCCGCTCAGTATGACAAGCGGCTTTTGGGGCACGCCCAACTGAATGAATTCATTCGAGCAGGCCCCAAAATAAGTTCTTTCAGGCAAGGCAATTTACTAATTGCCGAATTGTAGCATTTACTAACAGCCTTGCCTTATTTTTGAGCTCACGTCATGCTGAAAAAAATCGTCATCATCGGTCCTGAAAGTACGGGCAAAAGCACACTGAGCAAGGCTTTGGCCAAGGAGCTGAACACTGTTTGGGTGCCGGAATATGCGCGTACTTACCTGGAGGAGCATGGCCAAAAATACCATTATGAAGATTTGACAGCCATTGCTAAAGGCCAATTAGCGAGCGAAGACGAATGGGCGCAGCAGGCCAATAAATACCTGATTTGCGACACCGACCTCTATGTGCTAAAGGTGTGGAGCGAACATAAATATGGGAAAGTGGATGCCTTTATACTGGAAAGCATTGCCCGGCGGCATTATGATGCCTATATCCTCTGTGATATTGATATGCCTTGGGATGAAGACCCTTTGCGGGAGCATCCTGAACCCGAAATGCGCCAGTATTTCTACAATATTTACAAAGACATTGTGCTGCACTCGGGCAAGCCTTTCAGCATCGTCAGGGGCAGCGAGGAGGAACGATTAGCACAGGCTTTGGCAGTGCCTTGGTTTAAGCAAGGTTAAACGCCGAATTAATAATACCTTCGCAGGCGCAATGAATCTTGAAATTTTATACCAGGACGAGGATATAATCGTGGTGAATAAACCCGCCGGCACTACCGTGATACCCGAACGTTTTAATACCGAAGCAGTAAGTGTCAATAAAGCACTGGAAGAAAAGCTGGGTCAGAAAATATGGGTAGTCCATCGCCTAGACCGCGATACGAGTGGCGTGCTTTGTTTTGCCAAAAATGAAGAGGCGCACAAAAGTTTGTCGAAACAATTTCAGGAGCATAGCGTGGGTAAATTTTATGCCGGATTGGTGCACGGGCGGGTGACAACGGAACAAGGGCGCATCGAAAGTCCGATAGCAGAACACCCAACCATCAAAGGGAAAATGGTGGTGAACCGCAAAGGCAAGGCCTCGATAACGGATTACCGAGTGGTAGAACAATGGCCGATGCATAGCTTGTTGCAATTTCAGATTCACACGGGTCGCACGCACCAGATAAGGGTGCATTCGTCAAATATGGGTCACCCAATTGTTGCCGATGCGCTGTATGGTAGTGGTGAGCCTTTCTTGTTGTCGGGCATCAAAAAAAAGTACAAATTATCCACCAAAGACGAAGATGAAAAGCCATTGCTCAACAGACTGGCTTTGCACGCTTATCGCTTAGTTTTTGTGAATATGAAGGGCGAAGAGATAACGGTAGAAGCGCCACTACCAAAGGATATCAGCGCTTGCGTTCAGCAGCTCATCAAGCAAATGAAAAATCAACACAAACAATTTTAATACTCCAATAATGCACAAATCAAGAATCAATATTGAAATAGGGCTTGACGAAGATAAAATGCCCGAACAAATAGAATGGAATGCACCGGATGGCGGTGTAGAAGGATTACAAAAAGCCAAAGCCGTGCTTTTTGGCGTATGGGATGGCGAAGAAAAGTCGGCCTTGCGCATCGACTTGTGGACGAAAAAAATGATGGTGGACGAAATGAATGATTTCTATTTCCAGACTTTCTTTGGAATGGCAGATACTTTTGCCCGTGCCACCAACAACAAAGACCTGTCTAACGAAATCAAAGAGTTTGCCAAAAAATTCCACAAGCAAGTGGCCGACACCTTGAATAAGGAAGCATAATTATTGTCTATAAAAATTGATTTAAAATGTCATTAGAAACTAAAGTAAACGACCAGATTAAAGAGGCAATGAAAGCCAAGGATGAAGCGGGTTTGCGCACACTACGTGCCATTAAATCAGCTATCATCATCGAAAAAACGTCAGAAGGTTTTAGCGGCGAAATGAACGAAGCGAGCGAGTTGAAATTGTTGAACAAATTAGCAAAGCAACGTCGTGATTCGTTGACGATTTTCGAACAGCAAAAGCGCGAAGACCTTGCTGCTAAGGAGCGTGAAGAGTTGGCGATTATTGAAAAATTTCTGCCCGCACAAATGAGTGCCGACGAGTTGAAAGCAGCTATCGAAGCTATTGTGAGCGAAGTAGGTGCATCAAGCCCTGCAGATATGGGTAAAGTAATGGGTGTGGCGAGCAAAAAGCTTTCGGGACAAGCAGATGGTAAGGCTATTTCTGAAATGGTGAAGAGTATTTTGACGGGGAAGTAAATAATCTCACACGCTTTCATCTTGAGGAACGAAGGAGCTATAGTCGCTTTTGTAGATTTCTTTATAGATCCCTCCTTCGTCGGGATGACAGCGTGTTGTTGGTTTAGGGAGTTATAGCCAGTATTAAAAAGAGATATTGTTTTTTCAAGCACACTCATTTATCCAATGACCATTGACCTTATTGCTATCACTTTAGCTATCTTGTTGTTTCTACGGGGATATTCCCGCGGAATAATAGTGGCTATTTTTTCGGTGTTAGCAATATTATTAGGTATTACTTGTGCTCTTTCTTTTTCGGCAAAATTGTCTAATTTTTTACTTGAAAAGGATTGGGTTGCTTCGTCATTGGCGCCTATTATCAGCTATGCTATTTTGTTTTTTGCAGTGCTATGGCTGGTGCGTTTATTGGCCAAATTGATAGACGGTTTTACGAGTAGTATTTTGCTAGGCTGGGTGAATAAATCAATAGGCGGTATTTTATATGTCGCCCTCGGAATGATTTTGTATAGTTCGGCATTGTGGCTTTGCGATGGGGCTCATCTCGTATCACCCGAAACTAAAGTAAAATCGAAGAGTTACAATTATATTGCACCGATGGCGCCTTGGGTGTTTGCGCATATCGGCGAAGTCATTCCTTTTGCCAAAGAAACATTTAAGGATATGTGTCATTTTTTTGATGGTGTGAACCAAACTTTACCAGAGCATGTGGGTACTCCTCGATAATTACGATTCGTTTACACACATTTTACATCATTACTTGCTGCATACAGGCAATGATTGTATCGTTATTCGTAATGATGAGGTGACAGTTGAAGAATTGGTTGAGCTAAAACCTGAGCGATTGATTATTTCGCCTGGCCCCCAAACACCACGCGAGGCGGGCATTAGCTTAGAAGCCATCGAGTATTTTCATAATAAAATTCCCATCTTGGGCATTTGCCTGGGGCATCAAGCATTGGGTATGTTTTTTGATGCGCCATTATTGCACAGCCCAACTCCAATGCACGGCAAGACAAGCAAAGTAAAGCACAATGGGCATTTTATTTTTGAGGGTATTGGCAAGGAATTTGAAGTAATGCGCTATCATTCATTGTGCATTGATGTGAGTAACAATAAAGAGCTGTTACCCATTGCTTTTTCTACCGACGATAATGTATTGATGGCCTGTGCGCATAGAAATTTGCCCTTGATTGGGCTGCAATTTCATCCCGAAAGTGTGGGTACGCCCAGCGGACAGCAAATGATTGATAATTGGGCCAAGATGATTTTTTAAGCTTGACTTTTTTCGGATTTGTACAATTATCTTTGCGCAGCAAAAAACTACTGGTCTTGTAGTTCAATGGATAGAATAGAAGTTTCCTAAACTTTAGATCCCAGTTCGATCCTGGGCGAGACCACATCTTTTTGATGCATTAAGCAGAAGGCATTGAGTTTTAAACCCAATGCCTTTTTTAATTTTAGTAAGATTAAAAGAAATGAAGATAAAAGCTTAGGCTAAAACAGCTTCTTTTTTCTCAAGGTTTCATTTAAATAATGGCTAATGTCTTTACTGGGCTTCAGCAGAAAAACCAAGGATACAAACAACACAACAATGAGGCCGCTTCTATACATAGTATCCCAATAGGGATTGGCCAATTTGGGTAAAAAGAAAACCATTCCCGCTACTACCAAACCAATAAAAAGAGTCGTCAGGTTTCCTTTTGAAAAGGGTTGTAATTTCATTTTCTTCCAAACATAAAAGGTTTTCAGTAAATTGTAAATGACCAAAGAAATACTAAATACCCAAGCGGCACCATATATTCCATAGATGGGAATGAAAATCCTAAACATCACCAACATAAATAAAACTAGCCCTACAGAGAAATAGAAATTGAGTTTGAAATAAGGAGACATATTTAAGGCCACATCATTTAGCCCTGTGCTGCCATCTATCAATTTACCCAGCATCATGATGATGGTCACCCCAAAAACAGCCTCATAGCCCTCACCCATAATAGCAACCGCATTGTGCAGATTACAGACGATGATCAAGGCCATAAAAATAGTGGCAATGAAAATGTTAATCGCAGAGCGGCTGTATGAGTCGCTCACTTTATCGTGATTGTTCTGAGCATACGATTTGCTAATGTCGGCGCTGGCAATACCACTCATCGACCGATAAGGAATAGACATAACACCCGAAATGAAAACAGCGTTGGTATATACTGGCACCGCCTTGAGACCATCACTATTCAATGTTGCTAGTAAAATGGCATCCAAAAAACCAAACAATGAAAAGGAAATGCTCATTAAAGCATGATAACCCGAAAAACTAAAAATCTCTTTGTACTCAGCCTTGCTGAATAAGTGCCATTGGAATGAAAATTTGAAAGAATCATTTTTTGAAGCCAATAGCCAAAGTATGATGACAGCAACCAAGTTGCTCAATACAAAACTATAAATGAACACATCATAGTTGATAAGCTCAAGGCCATAGAGTATGATGAGCAGCAGATTAAGAGCTTTTAACAATACCTCCCTAATAAAGCTAGACGCAGCCGACTTTAGCTGCGTGAGCATATAATGCTCTAACAATGACGTATAAAGATAAAACAAGGTGTAGAGTGGGAAGCACAGATAATATTGGCGCATAAAGGGCCTGTCTACCTCTTGCGAAAATTTATTAATCAGAAAATCCTGAAAAAAGAAATAGGGAATCATCGCCAAGGCAAAAACAATCAGCGGCACCACAAAACATAGCGAAAGAAAGACATTCCTACGTTCTTTTTCTTCTTGGGCATCAAAACGATGAAAGTAGAGAAATAAGGTATTGGCCATACCCATCAGCATAAAAAAGCTGGCCACCACAGTCTGGTTGGTGAGGTTGCGCGAAAAACCCAGCTCTTGTTTGGGCATCATATTTGAGGCCACCAGTACGATAGCAGCTCCTAGCGCAGCTCCAAAAAAAGTAATTGCAGTCGTTTTGATAGACTGTCTGAAAACTACACCCATGCCCTTTATTAAAATTCAAAATAGCGAATAACACACTCGCGCAATAATTGTTCTTGGTCTTTCATCGCTGTAGGCGCCTCTACCCCTGTGGGTATGTAATGTGGCCAACCTTCCTCGTCAAATTTGTCTAATACAAAAATGCCCACCTGACTCAGTAATTTGCACACAGCAATATGCATCAGGTCTTGCTTTTGTTCTTTCGTAAAGTTTTTATTTTCCGGAAAAGCCCCCAGCTCATTAATACCAATAAGATACAAAATGGCCTCTAGGTCTGGCTTTTTACCAAACTTCTCCCTCATCAAAAATTCTACGTTGATCCAACGCTGTTCAAAATCTTCCATAGCTATCGCAAAAGTAATGTTTAATGATTAATGGATACCCTTTAATGCTGCCAGCTTTAATTCCACCGTTCCCTTTTTTCCTAAAATAAAATGAAAATAACCACTTGCTTTGGTTTGGGGACTATATTTGAACATTCACAACACAATTCTTCCGCGTATGCGTTACCTCTTGATACTTTTATGCTTCTCATGCTTTTGGGCCAAGGCACAAAAACATGCTGTTGCCGATACTTATAACCTCGAGCAATTTCAGCAAAGGGTATTGCAAGATAACGACACCTTATATGTGGTCAATTTTTGGGCTACATGGTGCGGTCCTTGTGTCAAAGAGTTACCTCATTTCAAAGCACTAAGTCAAGAATTAAACAACAAGCCCATCAAGTTTATTATGATGAGCCTCGATGCCCAAGCCAATTTGCCTCTGCTCAACGACTTCCTCCAAAAAAAGAAAGTCAACATCGAAACCCATTTATTTGCCGCAGGCGACCCCAACATTTGGATCAACCAATTAGAACCCTCTTGGCAAGGTAGTATCCCTGCTACTTTCCTCTATCAAAAAGGACGAAAACTTAGTTTCAAAGAATCTTATTTCTCCACCAAAAAAGACCTAAAGTCTTATATAATCAACCACAGATAAGTATGAAAAAATTATTCGCAAGCCTCATCGCTGTGTGCAGTATCGCATTTGCCTCTACAGCCCAAAATGGCTATAAAATTGGCTCGGAAGTCAAAGATTTTCAGTTAAAAAACATTGACGGCCAAATGATCTCCTTGGCTACCATACCCGATGCCAAGGGCTATATTGTTATTTTTACCTGCAATCATTGCCCTTATGCCAAGGCTTACGAAGAACGTATTATCCAATTGCACCTCAAGTATGCGCCTCAAGGGTTTCCGGTAGTGGCCATCAACCCCAACGACCCCAAAGTGTCGCCCGAAGATTCTTATAACAAAATGCAATTGCGTGCCAAAGAAAAAGGTTACCCCTTCGTTTATTTATACGACGAAACCCAAGCCGTAGCCAAACAATTTGCTGCGGTGCGTACCCCTCACGTCTATCTTTTACAAAATACTGAAGGAAGAAATACCGTACAATATATCGGTGCTATCGACAACAATTGGGAAAATCACATGCTAGCCGAACAAAAATATGTAGAGCAAGCCATCAAAAATCTTCAAGAAGGGCAGCCCGTAACAAAACCCGAAACAAAAGCCGTGGGCTGCACCATCAAATGGAAAGAATAAAAACTACCCTCAGATATAAAGCATCCCGCTTCAAACATTTTTTTGAAGCGGGATATTTTTTTGTTCGTCAGCTGCATCATTTCGTCAGCTTCGTTGCGTCGCACACTTCAGGGGCTATCATTTCTTGGGCATCGCTTGGCGCACTACCCTCCAAACCCAGAAGGATTTAATACGCGTCCCCTGGCTTCAAGCCTTATATTGCAACCCCAAAAAAACAAACACGCTCTAAAAAAATGAAAATACTCATGGTTTGCCTGGGCAATATTTGCCGCTCGCCCATTGCCGAAGGCATTTTGCAACACAAAGCAAAACAAAACGGACTGGATTGGACGGTGCACTCTGCCGGTACCAATGGCTACCATATTGGCGAAGCACCGCACCGCTTCTCTCAAAAAGTGTGCAAGCAGCATGGCATCGACATCAGTCGGCAAAGAGCAACCTGTTTCTTGTCCCGCCACATTGAAGAATACGACCTCATCTATGCCTTGGCCGAAGATGTGTATGAGGAAATTAAAAAGATTGGCGGACCCAATGCCCCAATGCACAAAGTAAAAATGTTCCTCAGCGAGTTGCACGAAGGCAGCACAGCATCGGTACCCGACCCTTGGTACGGCGACGAAAGCGGATACCTACCCGTTTATCAAATCATTGACCAAACTTGTGATGCGATTGTTGCGAAGGCATTGAAAAGTTAAGCTTAGTAGGTCTGCCCCGACAAAATACGCTTGTACTACCCTTTGCTACACTTTGTGTACTCATTGATAAACACCGAGTACCCATTGAAAAACACCAAGTACCCATTGAAAAACACCGAATACCCATTGAAAAACACCAAGTACCTATTGATAAACACCAAATACCCATTGATAAACACCGAGTACCCATTGAAAGACACCAAGTACCCATTGAAAAAAATAAATACTATATTTGGATAAAAATATACGCTATGATACAGTGGCAACTCAAAGAAATGCTGGCGCAAAAAGGAATTGCACAGCCACACAGCTGGCTGAAGAAGCTAAACATCTCGCACAATGTAGCCAGCAAGATGCTGCGCAACCAACAACAGCGGGTAGAACTACGCCAACTCAACATCATTTGCACCGCAGCCTGGTGCACACCCAACGACCTCTTTACTTGGCAGCCCGACGAAAACCAAATAGTAGAAGACAGCCACCCACTACAAAAAATGCGTCAGCGCGCCATCAGCCAGCTAAACAACAAACTCAAAAAACTAACACCCGAGCAGATAGCCGAACTGGATAAACTGGCGGATGAATTGGGGAATAAATAGATAATTAGTTTAGTACCTACGGCACATTGCTATTTTGGTTTGTTTTTTTGCTACCGATATTTAGTGCCTACGGCACAGTTCCTTAGCTCTCCAGAGTGTTCCATATAACCACATGTGGCTCTCCAAAGTTTGTAACTTTGGAGCAACATGATAGTCCCTACGACACAGTTTTATCGGTTTTGATAATTGTACAAATCAACCAATTGCCGAATTAACTAATTGTCTAATTATCTTTGCCCTCTTATGTCAAAACCATCTGTTCCTCAAGGCACCCGCGACCTCACACCCGAAGTGGTGCGCAAACGCCAATTTCTACTCGCTACCCTGCGTTCTATATTTGAGCAATGCGGTTTTCAACCCATTGAAACACCGAGTATGGAAAACCTTACAACCCTAATGGGCAAATATGGCGAGGAAGGCGACCGATTGATTTTTAAGGTGCTGAACAATGGCCTCAACGACCCAAACAAACACGACAAAACACGCAGCGCACTCGAAAATGTATTGCAAGGCAAAAACGATGTAAACCTTACTGAACGTGCCCTACGCTATGATCTTACCATACCTTTTGCACGCTATGTGGTGATGCACCAAAACGAATTACAATTCCCTTTCCGCCGCTACCAGATGCAACCCGTTTGGCGCGCCGACCGTCCGCAAAAAGGCCGCTACCGCGAGTTTTGGCAATGCGATGTGGACATTGTGGGCACTAATTCGCTCATCAACGAAGCCGAATTATTGTACATCTATCGTGAAGCATTTTTTCAATTGGCCATACCGCAGATTGTCGTAAGAATCAACAGTCGTAAAGTGCTTACAGGCATTGCGCAATATTGCGGCGCCGAAGAAAAGCTGGTGGACATCACCACAGCCATAGACAAGTTGGATAAAGTGGGCGAAGAAGGAGTAGTGAAAGAATTGACCGAAAGAGGCTTGGCCGAAACGCAAATTCATGACATTATTCGTTTGATAAATTGTACTGCGCTCGATATTTTGGAGCAAGAATTTTCATCAAAAAATATCTCCGAAGGTATTGTGGGCATCAAAGAATTGCGCGATACACTTGCTTATCACAGCACCTTAGCCAAAACAGAGTGGAACAACTCGGAAGTGAAAATCGATTTCACCCTAGCGCGCGGACTCAGTTATTATACAGGCATTATTGTAGAAGTCAATTGCAATGACCCTCGCATCAAAATGGGCAGCATCGGCGGTGGTGGCCGCTACGATGATCTTACGGGTTTGTTTGGTTTAAAAAACCTTTCGGGTGTAGGTGTCTCTTTCGGCATCGACCGTATTTATGATGTGATGGAAGAGCTGCAATTGTTCCCTGCAGAAATTGCAATCGGTACAAAAGCGATGATTATAAACACCGGAGGCGATAATGAACTTTATGCACTGGGAATTTTGAAACAATTGCGGAGCAATCATATTGCGGCAGAGATTTATCCCGAGCCACTGAAGTTTGATAAGCAGATGAAATACATTTTCAATCGTTCAATTCCTTTCGCCGTCATTATCGAAAATGAAGAACGCGAACAAGGAAATGTCCGTGTCAAAGATTTTGCCGCAGGCACACAAATAAAAATGAGTATCGAGGAATTAATTAATACACTGTCTTAAACATAAACGCTATGCCTGGCCCAAAACAAGGCTGCACTTGGCCTGCCGACGATGAGTTGATGATAGCCTATCACGATAATGAGTGGGGAGTACCGCTTCACGACGATCAAAAATTGTTTGAGTTTTTGGTGCTCGAAGGTTTTCAGGCGGGGCTTAGTTGGCGCACGATATTGCACAAACGCGAAAATTTTCGCAAAGCATTTGACCATTTTGATGCAAAAAAAATTGCAAAATACACTGATGCCAAAGTGGAGCGTTTAATGCAGGATGCCGGTATTGTACGCAATCGATTAAAGATTTTGGCTACCATCAAAAATGCACAATGCTATCTGGAAGTGCAAAAAGAGTTTGGCAGTTTTGATAAATATATCTGGCAATTCACGGGTGGTAAACCCATTCAGAATAAATGGGAACATCAGCGAGACCTTCCGACAAAAACCGCTGAGAGCGATGCGATGAGCAAGGATTTGCTCAAACGTGGTTTTAAATTTGTGGGCTCTACCATTTGCTACGCCCATATGCAAGCCACGGGTATGGTCAATGACCATATTGTAGGATGCCCAAATCATAAAAGTGTGCAAAAGAAATAATTAGCTGAGCAAAATCATAGACTTCTTTCCATCCCTGCAATACCTTTGCAGGGATTATTTTTTATGAGGCCTTCAAAGAAAAATATTTTGGTGATTTTGCTCGCATCGTCGATGTGGCTGATATGGAGTTTTGCCCCAAATGACGCGCCTAAAATGAGTAAAGAAAAGTTAGGTGAATTGCTCTTCTTCGACCCTATACTTTCAGCAGATAGTACGATTAGTTGCGCTTCTTGTCATCGTCCAGAATTTGCCTTTGCCGATACAGTTGCTTTTAGTGTGGGTGTAGGTGGCAGGTTGGGTAAACGAAATGCACCTTCGGTAATGAATATGAGCGATAGAGAATCTTTCTTTTGGGATGGAAGAGCTGCTACATTAGAGGAGCAGGCCATCTTTCCAATAGAAGACCATAACGAAATGGACTTGCCAATACAGGAGGCATTAATAAGACTAAACCGGAGTAAAACTTATCGCCCATTATTTGCATCGCTATTTGGCAAAACTGCCGACAGAAAAAATCTTGGAGTTGTTCTTGCTGCTTTTGAAAGAACATTAGAAACATCCAATACACCACTTGATCGTTGGCAAAATGATGAGAAAGCAGACACTTTAAATCCGCAACAGATACGCGGTAGAGAACTGTTTTTTTCCAAAGCCAAATGTAATGAATGTCATTTCACAGGCGATTTTACGGCTGATGAGCTTAGAGGGATTGGTCTTTTTGATGGTAAGAAACACAATGATTCGGGCAGGTATGTGATCACTAAAAATAAAGCTGATATTGGTAAATTTAAAGTGCCAGGCTTGAGGAATATTGCACTTACGGCACCCTATATGCACGATGGCAGTATGAAGACCTTGAGAGAAGTGATTGATTATTATGACAATCCTGGCAAGATGTTGCCCAATGGACTCAATAGAGATTCAGTATTACTAGAGCCACTAGGACTTACGGAACAAGAAAAGCAAGATATTGAAGCATTTTTAAGGGCACTTACAGACGATAGATTTATCAAAAAGTAAGGTTCAACAAAAAGTCCGGTCAGCATTTCTGACCGGACTTTTTGTTGAGTATCCATTTGTTCTTAAAGTGTTCTTTTGCCTTTGATGGTAACAGTACTGCCGTCACTGTCTTTAAACGTTCCGTCAATATTGTCACCCGTCAACTTCCCAATCAACAATCCGTCCATATATAGGTTGCCACTTGCATCTATTGTGCCATCATCAATATCATCGGATTCAAGGCTGCCCGTTTCTCGGGAGGCTCCTCCAAATTGACCTAGTTTTCGAGAAAGAATAATATTAAAGGTCCCAGATTCGGGCTTCGTTGTAGAGTAAGTACCTTCAAAACATTCAATCAGTGCGGTTGATTTTTCTTTGATTAAATTAAATGAGGCGCTTGGGTGGCCAGGGATACTCGAGGTTAAGATGATTGGATTGGTGCCTGTTGCGTCTACTTTGAATTTAATAGTTACAGGTGAGCCCTTAAAAGTACCCGTAAAGTCGGCTATATAAGAAACACCCGAAACCCAACTAACAGCACTAGTGAGTGTGGCTGTTGTGCCATCTAAGGTTAGCACAGCTGTAATCAGGCTGGAGTCGTTGGAGATGTCAAATTTGATAGTGCCTGTTGAGCCAATGACAACACCTTTATACACACCTTTGCTGCTTGCATCATAGGCTGCATAGGCTTGGGGTGCTGTGACGCATGTAGCACAAGTATATGGTGTTGGCGTTGGTGTAGTGCTGTTTGAATTGTCTTCGTCTTTTTTACAAGAGCTAAATGCTACCGAAAGAAATATTCCGGCAAGAAGGAATTGACGTAAAGATTGCTTTTTCATAAAAATAATTGTTTAAGCAAAGCTATACCTTGCATCTTCCGCAAAAAATGTGAAAAAAGTAGTATTACCTCAGCCCCGCTTTTCGCAAAGCCTCAGCTCTATTACACGCGTGGAGTTTTTCGTAAATGTTACGAATATGGGTGCGCACAGTTTCTACAGAGATAAAGAGTTTGGCTGCGATCTTTTTGTAGCTATAACCTTTGGATAGCCATTCTAAAACTTCTTTCTCACGCAGGGACAAATTTTCTTGCGGGTCTGTGTACACAATATCCTGGCAAAAAGCATTGACTACTTTTCGGGCTATTTGGCTACTCATAGGGCTTCCTCCTTTATTTAAATCCTGCAGAGCTTCTATCAACTTGGTAGATGGGGTGTTTTTTAACACATAACCCGAGGCGCCTGCTTTAAGCGCTTTAAATACCCTGTCAGCATCATCGTAAACACTTAGCACCATAAACTGGATGTCTGGCCTCAAGGGTTTGAGCCAAGCAATGAATTCTATTCCATCTTTTCCGGGCAATTTGATGTCAGTTAACAACAGCTCAATTTTGTCGCCCAAGCCTTTCTCAAAAAAAGCTGTTGCATCTTCAGCATTATTAAACGTAGCCACCAAATTAAATTCTCCCGAACCCGCAATTAGCGCAGTAAGGAAATTACAAATTTTTTCATCGTCTTCAATAATTACTATGGCAGTCATACAAGTATCGAAATTAGTGCGTTAGCTATAAATAATCAATGTGAAAAAAGTAGTAATGAACTATAGCATCACATGGCATACAATTTTTGTTCCCTTGTCGTTAGTGCTGATGATAAATCTCCCTCCGATGTCGGCCATTCTTTTCTCCATGTTTTGCAATCCATTAGCGGCTCGTCTAATTTTTGTTTCATCAAAACCATGACCATCATCTTCAATACAAAATTCAAGCTGATTATATTGGCAGCAAATAGTAAAGCATACCTTGCTGGCGTGGGCATGTTTCAGTGCATTATTCAATGCCTCTTTTGCTACTAAAAATAAATTTCTGCGTTGTTCGTTACTGAGTTTTATTTCAGGAATTATTTCGGGAAAGTGGGTTTCAAATTCAATGTCAAAGGGCTCAAAATATTGTAATGCGTGCTCGCGGATATAGGCTATCAGATTTTCTAACGACTCATTGTGCGGATTTAGCGCCCATATTATTTCGCTTATGCAATCCACTAATTTCCGGGCAGAATGGGATATACTTCCCACATCTTTTCTTAGTTCATCATCTGCTTTTTTTTGGGTTTGAATTAACTCGCTCATTAAGGCAATTTGGGTCAATCCACTGCCAATTTCATCATGCATATCTTTACTTATTCTATTTCGTTCTTGTTCCACTAGTCTTTGTTGCTCTAATATTTGCAGTTGTTTTTCGAATTTTCTTTTATTGATTAAGTTGATGATGAGTATCGCTGTGATTAAAAAAAGCAAGAGCAGTCCGGCATAAAACCACCATTTTCGCCAGATGGGGGCATTAATCTTAATGAGTATCGATTCTTCATCGCTCCAAATGCCATCTTGATTGGCGGCACGTGCCTTAAAAATGTATTCGCCTGGGGGCAGGTTTGGATAGCTCACATTTTTATTGTGGCTTTCTATCCATTGCTCATCCCATCCCTCTAATTTGTATTGGATTTGATTGGCTTTGGGCCGTGTAAAATCTAAAGCGGCTAGTCGAAAGGCGAGCTTGTTTTGGTGGTGGGGTAGCTTTATCAATTTTTTTTCTCCAAACAATGTTGCTTTTGAAAAGGCAACATCATTAATAGCGATGTCGGTAATCGCTACTCGTGGTTTGTTAATCGTTATTTTGTAATCCCTGCTTATTTCTTTAAACCAGTTGAATCCTTTAATTCCACCAAAATAGAAATTACCCGAAGCCCCTTTGTAATAGGCTCTGGTATTGAATTCGTTACTTTGTAGCCCGTCGTTTACGGTGAAATTTTGAAAGGTGTTTTTTGTTCGGTCGAAATAGATAAGCCCTCCATTGCTGCTCATCCACAAATTGTGTTGCTCGTCTTCAAGTATGCCATAAATATAACTGTTGACCAAGCCTTGCTTTTCAGTATATACTCTAAACTTCGATTGCTTGGTGTCAAATCTTATTAAACCCTTTGCAGAGGCCAGCCAAAGTATTTTGTTATCCCTTTCGTCAATATGAACACTTCTTAAATTTACCCCGACGAAATATTTTTCTATCAATTTTGGGCCATCATCCATTCTGATTTTCATGAGGCCAACAGAAGGCGAGGTCACCCAAATATTCCCGAAAGAGTCTTGTCGTAGCGAAGTTGCCTGAGAACCTAGGTTCGGTACTTCGTAATAGGTTTGAGCAAAAAACTGACCATTCTTTTTTGTAAGCCAAACCAGCCCCCATTGGGTCGCAGCCATGAGGTCTCCATTTTTTAATTGTATCATGTCAAAAGCATAGATGCTTAGATGATTCAGCGGGATTTTGGGAGGCAATGCAATGTTCCTAAAAGTCTTTTTGCTTTCTTCAAATATGGACAAACCCATTGAATGGCCTATCCACATATTCTCGTTTTTGTCTTGAAAGATAAGGCCCACAATACTTAGCTTTTCTTTGCCTATTTGCTTAAAGTTCTTTACCGATAAGGTTTTGGTGTCCAAGATGCTAAAGCCATTGTTATGCATCCCTACCCACAGGCGCTGATGTTTGTCTTCAAAAAAACACTTGGTGAAATAGTCTTGTAGAAATGGATAATCACCTTCACTTAGCGGAAACAAATTAAATCGTGGTGGTTTTAAATCTAAGCATGCCACACCACCGCCATCTGTTCCTACCCATAAATTATCTTGTGCATCGATAAAATAGCAAGAGACAATATTAATCGGCAGGGATTTTAGCTTTGCATTATCGTGTTTAAAATGCCTTGTAAGGCCGCTTTGAGGATCATAATATAACAAACCCTCCCCTGGCGAACAGCCCCAGATTCTCCCAAAACGGTCTTCAAATATTTGGGCAATGCTGTGAATACTGTCTTTGCCTATTACGAAGGTAAAATCACTGTATTTTCTGGTAGCGGAATCATAAATATGGATTTTTTGATCCCCCGCGATGTAATGTTTGCCTTTGCCAAACCAAATACTATAGTAGGTTTTGTTGGGGTAATGATGGTAGAATTTTTTTGTTTTCGTGTTAAATTGATGTAAGCCATCTGAGGGGAAAAGTGAAAACCATATATTCCCTTCCGAATCAAAACTCGATTTGAATGGTAATTTGGTGCCTTGCCTTTCGAAAACTTCATTTTTGTACAGCTTGATGCGATTTGTTTTCAAGTCGTAGCTAAATAGGCCAAGAGCTGCGTTAAGCATCCAATAAGTGCTGTCTTTTATGAATAGACCATCCAATGACGATTTGCCAAAAACGGTAGTCTCAAATACTTTTATAGTTTTAATCTTATCGGTAGAATGGTCGTAGCAATAAATACCCGATTCATTGCTAAACCAAATATTCCCTCCCTCGTCCTCGGCGAGATAGCCTCGGATGTAGTTAGACTCGATGTCAAGTTTGTTATTTTGTATTTTATAAACCTTTATTTCCTCCCCGTCGTAGCGATTGAGCCCATCGGCAGTACCAAACCACATAAAGCCAAACCTATCTTGCCGGATGGCATAAACAGAACTTTGGGATAAACCCTCATTGACATTAATCGTTTCGAATCGGGGAATAATGGGTTGAGCAGTTGCCTCAAAACCCCAAAACGAGGTAATAAACATGATGCTAAGGCAGAGCAATTGGAAAAGGAACTTGTCGGCCATAGTTAAATCGTTATATTTTACATTTTGTTTAAATGTACTATTTTAGAATTTGTGATGCAAGCCCTCAAAATAATTAGTTGGATGAGACGAAGGTAAATAGTGCTAAAAAGCCTTCTCCATACCATCTCAGCAAAAAGTTAGTACAGCATGATTTTTTAAATTTTGCCTTTCCTTTTAGGTTTAGTAATTTCGTGCTCTCGAAATAGTCATTTTCAGCATTTATACAAACAATATTTTTTCCAATGATTGAAATTAAAGTGCCTACAGTAGGCGAGTCGATTAGTGAAGTAACTTTGGTGCAATGGCTCAAAGCAGATGGCGAATGGGTAGAGCGTGATGAGTTGCTCTGCGAAATGGAGTCTGAGAAAGCGACCTTCGAACTCAATGCCGAACAAGCAGGTATTTTACACATTGTAGCCAAGGCTGGCGACACGATTAATATCGGTGACTTGGCATGTAAAATCGACGAAACCGCTGCAAGACCTGAAGGCGCTGCTGCACCCAAAGCCGAAAAGCCAGCAGAAGCCAAAAAAGAACCTGTAGTAGCAACAAAAGCAGAACCCTTGCCCGCAGATGTAAAAGCAACCCCTGTTGCCCAGGCTATTATGGCAGACAAAAAGGTAAAACCTTCTGAGGTTTCTGGCTCTGGCGTTTCTGGAAAAATCCTGAAAAACGATGTTCTCGAAGCCTTAAATAATCCGGGTATCAAAGGAGGTGCAACCTCTGTAAGCCGTACCGACCGCCCCGAAAAAATGAGCAATTTGCGTAAAACCATTTCACGCAGATTGGTGGAAGCAAAGAATACCACGGCTATGCTCACTACTTTCAACGAGGTAGATATGGGGCGCATTATGGATATCCGCAAAAATTATAAAGACAGCTTTAAAGAAACACATGGCGTTAATCTTGGCTTTATGTCGTTTTTTACTAAAGCTTGCTGCATAGCACTTACAGAGTGGCCTGCGGTAAATGCCTATATTGACGGCGACCAAATCATTTACCACGAATATTGCGACATCTCTATCGCTGTTTCAGCCCCAAAAGGCTTGGTGGTGCCGGTTATCCGTAACGCCGAAAGCAAAAATATGGCCGAGCTAGAAGCCGCAGTTGTGGATTTGGCTAAAAAAGCACGCGACAATAAATTAAGTATGGAAGAAATGACAGGAGGAACCTTTACCATCACCAATGGTGGCGTATTTGGCTCCTTGATGTCCACCCCCATTATCAATATTCCACAGGCGGCCATATTGGGTATGCACAAAATTCAAGACCGCGCTATGGTCATTAATGGTAAAATTGAGGTGCGCCCAATGATGTATCTCGCACTTAGCTACGACCATAGAATTATTGACGGACGAGAGTCTGTTGGCTTCTTGGTTCGCGTCAAAGAATTATTAGAAAATCCAGAGTTAATGTTGATAGGTAAAGATCCGGTAAAAGGACTTTTAGGAATTTAATTCTGTATTAAAGTAGGTTAATTTTAAAATAGGCTGTCTCGAAAATAGAGGCAGCCTATTTTTTCATTTGTAACCAATAAAAAAACTGAATATTCTTGTTGAGAATATTCAGCTTTTACAATTTAGGTTTGGTCGTTTTCTATCGCAATCTGTCCACCGATTTCAGTAAGGCTTCGTCTTTGCGAATACCACTCAGCGCCAGAAAAAGAAATACAATAGAAATGACAGGAATAATAGGGCCCGGCAAAGCAAAATTATCATTAGTTGCAGGTGGTACTGCATTCTTGAGGTTTTGTATTTTCATCAGCATCACAGCAATGAATCCTACCGCCGAAAGAATACAGATCCATATCATGCCCTTTTGTTGCTTTCTGTTTTTGAACATAAAGATGGCTATAAGCGGCATCAAGGTCAATAAAGATGCGAGGATAAGCAACATGTATTCATTTCGGGCGCCTAATAAAGAAGGGCTAGTTGCACCAGCCAATGTATAGTGGTACAAAGGGAAGATAAATAATGCTCCACTAAAAAATGCGGCCAAAAAAAGCCAAATAGATTGGATACGTTGAATCATTATCTGGTATTATTTTAAAAAATTAATTAATCATTGCTGCGCCAAAATAGGTACGCAAAACTTCTGGCACGACAATGCCTTCGGGTGTTTGAAAATTCTCTAACAAGCAAGCCATAATGCGGGGCAAAGCCAAAGAACTGCCATTGAGTGAATGCAATAATTGGGTTTTGCCCTCGGCATTTTTAAAGCGCACTTTACAACGGTTGGTTTGGAAGCTTTCAAAATTACTTACAGAGCTCACCTCCAGCCAGCGTTCTTGTGCAGCACTATAAACTTCAAAATCGTAAGTGAGCGCTGAAGTAAAACTCATATCTCCACCACAAAGGCGAAGGATGCGGTATTCGAGACCCAGATTTTGTAGCAGTTTTTCGACGTGTGCCACCATATCTTCTAGCGCATCATAGCTTTTGTCAGGATGCGTAAATTGAACAATTTCTACTTTGTCAAATTGATGCAAGCGATTGAGGCCACGAACATCTTTGCCATAAGAGCCCGCTTCTCTACGAAAACAAGGAGTGTAAGCAGTCATCTTTATGGGCAAATCATTTTCGGCAGTAATCGTATCGCGGTATAAATTGGTAACCGGCACTTCGGCGGTCGGAATTAAATAAAAATTATCGGCAGTGGCATGATACATTTGCCCTTCTTTGTCGGGCAACTGACCCGTGCCATAAGCGCTTGCTTCGTTGACCATAAAAGGAGGATACACCTCGCCATAACCCGCTCCTGTATTGTAATCTAAGAAATATGAAATAAGTGAGCGTTGCAATCTTGCACCTTTGCCAATGTAAACGGGGAATCCACTGCCCGTGATTTTATTACCCAATTCAAAATCGATAAGATTGTATTTTGTGGTCAAATCCCAATGGGGTAGTTTTTGAGCTTCAAGGCTTGGACGTACACCACTTTGGCGCACCACTTCGTTTTCTTCTGGTGTTTTGCCAAAAGGCACAGAGCTATGCGGAAGGTTGGGCAGGCGAATCAACAAATCTAGTTGTTCTGCCTCCATCGATGCTAGCTGTTGGGCAATTTCTTTTGCTGCTTCTTTTTTGCTGGCTACTTCATTTTTTTGAAGTTCAGCTTCATCTTTTTTGCCTTGCCCCATCAACATGCCAATGCTTTTTGAAGCTGCATTTATTTCGGAGGCTATGCGGTCGTTTTCTACCTGCACCAGACGGCGCTTTTCGTCGAGGCTGATGATGGCATCAACGATGTCGAGCTCTTTGAAATTTTTCTTTTTAAGACCTTCAATGATAAGTTCTTTATTCTGTCTGAATAGTTGTAAGGCTAACATTCGATGTGTTTTGTAAAGGTTGCAAAGATAGCTATTCACTCACTTTGCCTGCAAATAATTGTTCGCCGGCTTCAATGCGCACTTTTAGGCGATTTTCGCTCGGCGGAATCGGGCAAGAGTAACCTTCTTTGAAGGCGCAATAGGGATTGTAGCATTTATTGAAGTCAATTAACAGCATCCCATTTTTGATGTCTTCAGTTGTAAAGTCAATGTAACGGCCACCACCAAATGTTGTCTCACTGTTTGTGAGGTCGTTGAACGGTAAAAACAAATGATTTTTGTGGCCTTCTTTGCTGAGCAGGCTCAAAGACTGATAAATACTCAGTTTGTACTTTTTACCTTTGAGGCTAAAACTGGCAATGGCATATTGTTTGTACAATTGCTTTTTGCCATTATGGGTCAGCATATCAAAAGTTTTGGCCTCAGGTGTCAATTGTAGCTTTGCCCACACCTGATATTCTTTTTTAGCAGGATAAAAACGGAGGTCGCTGGTATCTTTTGCTTTGAGCGGACTGCGGGGTTCTTTGATAAAATCTTCTTTGTATTGCTGACGGTAGGTAGCAATGCTATCTGCGTGGCTTTGAGCGCCAGCAGTGAAAAACGTGGAAACAAAGAGATGGGAAAATAAAATTAGTTTGTACATAAGGCAGTAAAAGTCTCTAAAAATTTTGACATAGACTTAATGACAAACAAACACTACAAAATGTAAGAATAACTTTACTTTTTGTAAAACAATCATTACCTTCATCAAAAATTTAGAATTATGAAATCTTCCTTATTATTACCAAACCGCTACAAAAAATTGGGATGGATACTCTTTATACCCATGCTGATTATTTCGATTTTCGTCATTGCCACAGATTATCAGGCGCCTTGGCTTCATGCAAAAGTCTTTGCTCTTTCCTCTGGCTTTTTTCCTGAAAAGGAACCCCGAAATTTTATGTTTGTAGATATAGAATTGCTGAATACCATACTAGGTGTGTTTTTTATAATTGGCGCTCTATTGGTAGGCTTTTCCAAAGAAAAAAATGAAGACGAATTTATAGCGAGTATTCGGCTAAATTCCCTTCTTTGGGCGGTTTTGGTCAATTATTTATTATTGATTATTGCTTTTGTTGTCATCTATGAATTACCCTTCTTTACGGTGATGACTTTCAATATGTTCACCGTATTATTGCTGTTCATTTTTCGCTTCCACTATTTATTGTACCGTTCAAAAGCATCCCTGACCAATGAGAAATAAAATCAAAATTGAACGTGCCATTCATAACCTTACACAAGATGATTTGGCAAAAAAAGTAGGGGTCAGCCGCCAAACCATCAATGCTATGGAAGCCAATAAATATGTTCCTTCCACTGTTTTGGCACTCAAGATTGCCAGGATTTTTAGCAGAAGGGTTGAAGATGTTTTTGAATTGGAAGAAGAGGATTAAACGTCAATCCCTTATCAAAAAATACCATCATTATCATAAAATATAGCCCATCAGGACTTGTCTTGTTATCTTTGTTTCTTTTTTATAAAATTAATAGAGGTGTACAATGAGTAAAATGGGGAAAGTGTTGGTGGCTATGAGTGGCGGTATTGATAGTACCGTTACAGCGCTGATGCTACACCAGCAAGGATATGAGGTGGTGGGTATTACGATGAAAACCTGGGATTATGCCGTATCGGGCGGTAGTAAAAAAGAAACAGGTTGTTGCAATCTCGACTCTTTTAACGATGCCCGACAAGCAGCAGTTGACCACGGATTTCCACACTATGTTTTCGATATTCGCGAGGAGTTCGGGTCGCATGTGATTAATAATTTTGTTGATGAATATATGGCTGGCCGCACGCCCAATCCTTGCGTGCTCTGCAATACACATATTAAATGGTCGGCATTGCTGAAAAAAGCTGATGCTTTGGGATGTGACTTTATTGCCACGGGCCATTATGTAAAAGTGCGTCAGGAAAATGAGCGTTATATCCTCAGTAAAGCCAAAGATTTGACCAAAGACCAGAGCTATGTGCTTTGGGGGTTGGGCCAAGATTGCCTTAGTCGTAGTATTTATCCTTTGGGCGATTTATTGAAAACCGAAGTGCGCCAAATGGCTGCTGAAATGGGCTACACCGAATTGTCTAAAAAAGCAGAGAGCTACGAAATCTGTTTTGTGCCTGACAACGATTATCGTGGCTTTTTGAAAAGGCAAAATCCCGAGCTTGAAAGTCAAGTAGAGGGTGGCGATTTTGTATTGACAGATGGCAGCAAAGTGGGCAAACATAGAGGATATCCTTTTTATACCATTGGCCAACGCAAAGGATTAGACATTGCACTTGGTCGCCCCATTTTTGTTACCAAAATCATTCCCGAAACCAACACCGTAGTGCTTGGTGATATTGACGATTTGAAACAAGGAAGCATGTTGGTGTCGGGCCTCAATATGGTGAAATATGCCAGTATCCCAGATGGCATGAGGGCTACAACAAAAATTCGTTATAAGGACCCTGGTACCGAAAGCACATTGTATTGGGTGGGCGATCAATTAAGTGTTCATTTCGACCATTCGGTGAATAGTATTGCGCCTGGCCAAAGTGCCGTTATTTATGAAGGTGATGATGTTGTGGCAGGCGGAATTATCCACTCAGGAATATAATTTTGGCTTTTTATTATGTTTCTTTAAAAAAAGGATTATTTTTAGCCTCGTTTTACACGACTATTTAAACATCACTATATTTAATACAGTATGAATAAGCATAAAATCATTGTTGGATTGATGGCCTTAGTAGGCACTATCGCCTTGTTGGGCTCTTGCAAAAAAGACAGAGTAATAGTAGATGCCAATAGTAGCGACTTGTACCAATCCTTCTTGCCTTTAGAAATCGGAAAATACATCATTTACGATATTGATTCCTCTATTTGGGATGATACAAAATGTATTAAATACACCAATAAATACCAACACGAGTATTTGGTTGCCGATACTTTTCGTGATGGTCAACGTCGCCTTTCCTATGTAATCAATGTTTTGAGCAGAAAATCGCCAACGGACAAATTTGTCGTGAACGACGTTTTGTATTACACCCCTGGCGCAGAACAGTTGGAAGTAGTAGAAAAAAATATTCGTTTTATGCGTTTGGTTAACCCTATTGTAGAAGGCAAAAAATGGAATGGCAACAGCTTGATGCCTAGCGAAGATAGAGACTACGATTTTTTGAAAAACTGGAATTATACGTATAAGAATGTTTTGCAGCCATTTAATAATGGTGCTATAAATTTTGAAAAGACAATTACAGTTTCAGAAGTTGATAGCATATTAAACAATCCCGAAACACTACCCGATGCTTACGCCTCTTTATTGCAATCAAAATCTGTTTATGCATTCAGAGTGGGTATGATTTACCGCGAATACGCTTATTGGATTTATGATCCGATACCTGGCGAAAAGAATTGTCGTAAAGGAGTGGGTGTAACGATGCGAGCAGTAGAGTACAACTAAAAAATTTCCTACCTTTTTTATTTCGGGGTTTTGATTGTTATTATATTCAGTTAATTTTGGATTAATACTTCAAAACCCCGAAGCTATGTATACACGTTTAGGCTTTATTTTTTTTATTGTTGCATTAACTTGGACAAAGCTCTCTGCCCAAAATCAATACGCGTTCAGAGTTTCTTTTACCGACAAAAGAGCAACAATCTATTCTATAGCCAATCCAAGTGATTTCCTTAGCACTAAATCATTGTACAGAAGAAGCTTGCAATCAATTGCTATTGATAGCGCAGACTTGCCCGTTGTACAATCCTATATCGACAGCGTATTGAAAACCAGTAACAGTATACTTCATAGTCGTTCGCGATGGCAAAACAATTGTGTCCTATTGGTCAACGACACATCAAAAATCAATTTATTGCGCAGCCTTTCTTTTGTCAAATCGGCAAAGTTAGTGGCCTCTTTTTTAAGCCCTCTTCACCAAATGGCATCCAACAAAGGAAGTAATCAATTTGAAAAGAATAGTATTGAAAAAAGCGCGCTTTTGCGCGTAACTAGTGGTATAGATTATTATGGAGATGCTTATGATCAAATTAAATTGGCAAATGGAGACTATTTGCATGATCGTGGTTACAGAGGTGCAGGAAGGTTGATAGCGGTAATGGATGAAGGATTTTACTTTACCAACACTTTGCCCGGATTTGATAGTTTGCGAATTTCGGGGAGGATTAAAGACACTTATAATTTCAATCTCGATACAAGTGATGTATATGGCTATTCTGCACACGGCACCCAAGTATTGAGCACAATGGCTGGCATTCTCAATGGACGCTATGTAGGTACAGCACCCGATGCCGACTATGCACTATATGTTACCGAAAACAGTGGTACTGAGCAGCCCTTTGAAATGGACAATTTGGTAGCGGCAATGGAGCGTGCAGATAGTATTGGTGCTGACGTAATCACAATTTCTTTGGGCTATAATGGGTTTAATATCGCTGGTTTAGACCAAAGCCTTAGCTTGTCAGATATAGATGGCAAAAGTACTATCGCTGCAATGGGAGCTAATACCGCTACCCAAAAAGGAATCCTTGTAGTAGCCTCTGCTGGCAATGATGGTGGAAGCACTTGGAAAAAAATATTAACCCCTGGAGACGCCGACAGCGCATTAACTTGTGGTTCCGTAGATATCAATAAGAAGATTGCCGCAACTAGTGGCCGCGGCCCCAATGCTGCTGGTGTAAGAAAACCTGACGTCTGTATGTTGGGTGCTCCGGGTATTGTCTTTAACAATTCAGGCACTACCTCTAGTGTGGGCGGCACTTCAATTGCCACGCCGGAATTGGCAGGCCTTGCCGCTTGTTTGTGGAGTACAAATCCCAAAGCATCGCCCTATACATTAAGAAAGGTCATCCGCGAAAGTGCACATATTGCTAGCAGCCCTAATAATGAAATGGGCTACGGAGTGCCCGATTTCAGCAAAGCGCGTTTGGTTATAGAGGACACTTCGTGCAATTGCTCTGGCAATGACATCAACATTTTTCCCAATCCTTTCAGTGACAAAATTTCGATTCAACTATCAGGCATTAATACACAAGGAAAATTGCAATGGCAGGTTTTTAATTTACTTGGTCAAAAAATAGCCAGTGGCAATCAAACGATAAACAATAGTAGCTTTTCCTTTGACATCAATAGCCTGAGTCAGCTTCAGCGCGGCACTTATTTGCTTCATCTTCAGGCAGAAAAAATGAATAAAGTAGTGAGCTTACAAAAAAACTAAGATATAATATTTGCACCCAAAGGCGCCGTATTGTCCATTCGATAGGAGCCAATGTAAATTTTAATAATTGTTTTAACCTCTATAAATATGGCTACCCGCAGAAACTTTATCCGTAATACTGCCTGGCTTACAGGTGCACTTGCTTTGGGCAATATAAAACTTAATGCCAAGCCGATGTTGCCTGAAGAATCAACGGATGACGAAAGATATTGGAAAAAAGTGCGGGCGCAATTTCCTTTAACAGAGAACAAAATTTACCTTAACAATGGCACTCAGGGCGTTTCACCTTACCCCGTAATTAACGAAGTGCAGCAGGACATGCTGGATGTGGATACCCAAGGGCGCTATGGTGGTAGTGAAGATGCTGTTATCAAAGCTTTGGCACAGTTTCTGAACACAAAAGATACAGAAATCAGCCTCACCCATAATGTTACTGAGGGTATTAATATTGTCTGCTGGGGTTTGCCATTGAAGGCTGGCGACGAAGTAATTATTACCGATAATGAACATGTAGGCCATGCCTCGCCTTGGCTTAATCGATGGAAAATCAGCGGTGTGAAATTGGTTGTGATTTCTTTGGCCAAGACAGCCGAAGAAACATTGTATAATATCACGAAGGCAATCGGCCCCAAAACTAAATTGATTAGCGTTCCGCATATCCCCTGCACCATTGGTCAGGTTTTGCCCGTAAAAGAAATTTGTGCCTTGGCAAAGGAAAGGAATATTTGGAGTTTCTTGGATGGCGCCCACCCTCCTGGGATGTTGCAGCTAGACCTAAAAGATATTGGTTGCGATTTTTTTGCAGGTTGTTGTCACAAATGGATGCTTGGGCCAAAAGGCACCGGGTTTTTGTATGTAGCAGAAGAAAAGCGAAATGTAGTGCAGGCCTATTATGCAGGGGCTGGCGTAGATACTGGCTGGGATTTAATTGCTCAGCCACAACAATTCAAAGGATATAGCGAGAATGGGCATCGGTATTTTTATGGCACGCAAAACGCTAGTTTGTATAAGGGTATTATTAAAGCAATTGAATTTCAAAATCAAATTGGTCGGGGCCTGATAGAGAAAAGGGTAAAATATTTATCTGCTTATTTACAGGAAAACCTGATAAAATTAAGCACTGATGTAGAGATGCTTACTCCTACGGAGTCTATATCTCGGGCGGCGCAGATTTCTTTCAGAATAACAAATAAAGAGATGCAAAAATTGCAAACGGCATGTAATGAAAGCCACATCACCACCCGCTTTGTGGCCGAAAACAATATTAATTGCCTCCGGATTTCAACGCATATTTATAACACCGTAAAAGAATTAGATCTTTTTCTAGCCGTAGTAGATAAGTTTATTAAAGCCTAAAATCATAAGGGTTAAATGAAGGGTGATTTTATTCCATTAGCGAGGGTGGCATTGGCTTTCGACTTATTTTCACCATGTACAAACAACACTTTTTATTTTGTTGCCAATTCGTAGCGCCCTTACTTTTTTAGTTTTGATGTTGTGCAGTCTGCAAAGCATGGCGCAGCGTTTCTCTTTTTTTAATTTGAAGGTTGAAAATGGTTTGGTGCAATCCCAGGTCACCTGCTTGGCTCAAGATAAATTTGGCAACCTTTGGATGGGCTCTTTGGGCGGCTTGTCTCGATACGACGGAAAAAAAATTAAAAATTATACCGTTAGCGACGGTTTGTATTCCAATAACATTGTTGATATCCAGTTTACTACTTCTGGCTTGTTACTCATTAGTACAGGAAAAAGTTTACAATCTTTTGATGGTAAGAGCTTTAACCCAATCACTACTCTACAAAATGAGCAAGCACTTGCGGTCAATCATATTGCAGAAGGAAATGATGGTAGAATTTGGTGTTTGCAGCAAGGCAGGTTATGCATGATTGATTTGCGTCAAAACAAGCTCATCCAAAAAGATACCAACGAGATATTTACGGCTATTCTGTTTGATAGGAATCTGTTTTTTGCAACTAGCGATAAGGGCAATGTTTATGAATTAAATGAACAAAATTGCAATCGAAAGTCTTGTATTGCTTTAAATAATGACCCAGAGCTGATTGTTCTGAGAATGTTCAAAGACAAGAAAAGCCGCCTTTGGTTACTCTGCAACAAAGGTCTATATCTGCTAGAGGATAAGCTGCTCAAGGCTTTTGCCCCCAATGGCAAAAAGTTAATTTCTATACCGCTACTTAGTGCATCCGAAGATCATAATGGACAACTCTGGTTTGGTTCTACTGTAGGTGCTTTCAGGCTGAAAGATTCAATTGTTAGTTATTTTAATCGAGATAACGGATTGACAGACAACTTAATTTTTGAAATCATTAGCGATAAGGAAGGAAATATTTGGATGGGTACCGATGGCGAAGGTGTGTTTCGCTATTCTGGCGGTCCTTTTATCAGTTTAGACGAAGGGTTTGGTTTGCCCAACAAGCAGGTAACGGGTATTGCTGGTACAGAAACTGGTGATATCTTCTTTTCAAGTTATCAGGGAAAATTAAGCAAATATAATTTTGGTGGCTCTCTCAAGGTGATTGATTTGCCAGAGATAGAACGAGACATTATTACTGCCCTTTGTTATCAGAAAGGTAGTGGACTCTGGATAGGAACAAGGAACAATGGTTTGTTTTTATACGCCAATCGACAATTGACAAAAGTCCATAAAGTAGAGTTGGCATTGCAATCAAAAAACATCACAGCCTTATTTGCCGATTCTACTCAACTGCTCATTGGATTATCGAAAGACTTGTTGCGCAAAACCGAAAATGAAATAAAAAGATACTCGTTAAATGGTGCAGGGCCGATTTGTTTTTCATCCATCGGTCGAGATAGCATTTTGATAGGAACGAGTGCTGGCTTCTTTTTGTTTCATAATCGTGAAGTTAGTCCGTGGAAAGTGCATCCTGTTTTCGATAGCTTATTGCCTCAATGTATGGTGATGCAAGAAAAGACTTTATATGTTGGCACCACCGAAAAAGGAATTTTAGCCTTTGATTTTGCTGACAAAACTTATCAAGTGTTCAATACAAAAAATGGCCTAAGCTCTGATTTTATTTATAACATGGTCAAAGATGATTCAGGTAATATTTGGGCCGGAATGGGAATGGGGATTTGTACCATTAGTGGAAATGGAAATTCACAAAAGAAGATTACCATTTACGGGAAAGCTAATGGTATTATTGGCTTAGAATCTAATAGCAATGCTGCTTATGTAGACAATGAAGGCCGTATTTGGTTTGGCACAACTGAGGGTGTTTCTTGCTACTTTCCCTCGGCAAAAACAACTAAAGCAGAGCCGATTAGTATTGTGTTAGAGTCGGTAAAGTTGTTTGGAGGAAAAGAGATTGACCCAAAGTTTTATAAGCAGCGTGCCGGATGGTATGATATACCCGATGTCTTGAATCTGCCCTACCGTTTCAACAATATTAGCTTTGCTTTTCAGGCGATTACCTTAAGCCCTCTTGACAAAATTTCCTATCGGTATATCTTAGAAGGTTCGTCTACAGGTTGGTCGGAATGGAGTGAAGAAAATACCATTAATTTTTCTGCCCTCGAGCCAGGAAATTATACTTTAAAAGTTATTTGTAAAGTCAATAATCAAATACAAGAACAAGCATTTTTATCGTATTCATTCTCTATCATCACGCCATTTTACAAAAGTATCTGGTTTGTAATTTCTATCATTGCCTTAGCTATTTTATTGGGCGTTTTTATGCAGTATGCGGCCAACAAGTCGAAGCAAAAAAGATTGAGACGAGAAGAGGCTTTACGAAAAGAAGAGCAAAGCCGCGTAAGAGAACGGACAGCCGAAGATTTCCATGATGAGGTGGGCAACAAACTCACCCGCATCAATGTATTAACTAGTGTTTTGAAATCGAAATTGACTGCTGCCAATCCAGATGCAGAGCGCATTATTCAACAAATTCAGGATAATTCGCAACAACTATATGCAGGCACACGAGACATTCTTTGGTCCTTGCAACCCTCAAATGATAATCTGTTTGAAATACTCAACCATGTTGCGGATTTAGCTCGCGAAATGTTTTCAGACACCAATATCAATTTTTCCATTTCGGGAAATGACGAAGTTTTTAGAGAGTATAAAATGCCATTAGATAAGAGTCGGAATTTTATTATGATTTGGAAAGAAGCTTTGAATAATTGTATGAAATATGCCAATGCCCAAAATGTACTTTTAAGCATTAAAATTTTGCCAGACAATTCTATTCAGGTTCGCTTAGTGGATGATGGCATTGGATTTGATAGCAGTTTACAGCTTCAAGGAAATGGATTGAAAAACATGAAAACAAGAGCAGCCGGACTTGATGCGCGATTTGAATTGTTAAGTACAGAGGGCAAAGGAACGCAAGTGATTTTATATTTACCAGAAATAAAGTAAGCATATGAGCACAGAAAACGAAATAAAGGTTGCGCTAATTGAGGATGACAATACAATCAGAGAGTCCTATGTGTATTTACTTTCGCACGCTGAGGGTATCAGGGTGGTCAGTGATTTTTCTAACATTGAGGATGCCCTGAAAAAAATTGCACAGGAACAACCAGATGTATTGTTGTTAGATATTGAATTGCCAGGCATTTCAGGATTGGATGCCTTGCCAAAACTCAAAAAGTTATTGCCCAATACTTATATTTTGATGCTTACCGTGTACGAAAATGCACAACATATTTTCAGGGCTTTGGGCACAGGTGCTTCGGGCTATCTCACCAAGAATACCAGCCCCGATAAAATTATAGCTGCCATACACGAAGTAATGGAAGGGGGTGGGCCAATGAGTGCCAATATTGCTCGCTTGGTCATTAATAGCTTTCATCGTAGCGATACATCGCCGTTGACAAGGCGCGAAACTGAAATTCTAGAACACATCGCTGTGGGCAAAAGCAGAAAAAAAATTGCCGAAGAACTCTTTATCGACCTAGAAACCGTAAAGTCGCACATCAAAAATATTTACCAAAAATTAGATGTACATTCAAAAGAAGATGCCTTAAAAACAGCCAAAGAACAGAAGTTTATTTAAGGATTTCATTTAAAGCAGATGTTAAATTTGGGTATCGGAACTGATATCCTGCGTTCATTAGTTTTTGCGGAAAAACAGACAAGCTTTTTAAGATTAAATCTGGTTCAATGCCCATCATCTTTGCCCCGATTTTTATACCAAACTCGGGCGCAGGCATACCAAAAGGCACCTTCATTGTTTTTCGCAGCTGATGCATCAATGTCTTGTTGTCAACTATTTCGGGGCTACAAACATTCAATGCGCCTTCGATATTGGGGTTTACTGCAGCAAAACGAATGATTTGGTAAAAGTCCTCCAAATGTATCCAGCTAAATTTTTGTTGTCCACTGCCTTGCTTGCCACCCAAGAACAATTTTGTGAGATTTATAAAAGGTTGCAAAACACCACCATCTTTACCCAAAACGATAGAGATGCGTAGGGCTACTTTGCGAACATGCGGTAGCTCTATTTGATACAAAGCCTCTTCCCATTTTTGTGCCATTATCGCTGGGAAAAAATCATTGTCCAATGCGTCGTTTTCTTTATGCTCTTTTTCGTCGCTAGTGCCATAGATATGAGCACCACTAGCATTGAGCCAAACGGAAGGTGGATTTTTGCATTGAGTCAATGCCTTGCCTAGTGCTACTGTTGTTTCTACGCGCGAGCTGATGAGCGCCGCTTTGTTTTGCTCCGTAAATACTGTATTGATGGGTTTTCCTGCAAGATTGATGAGCATCTCTGCGGATTCCATAGCGGCAATTATATCATGGGTTTGGCTCCAGTTTATTTGGTTTGCTTGTCGTGAAATAATGAATACTTCATAGCCATCTTCTTCAAACTTTTTTTTTAAATACTGCCCAATAAAACCTGTTCCACCTGCTATTACAACCCTTTTTGTCATTACTGTCGAAAATTTATATTCGAAGGTAGCGCCATTATTTGCCTAAAGAAAATCAATAAATACTATTTTTGAATTATGACAGTACGCCAAATTGCCACCATTGCAACATTCTTCGTTTGCAGCGCTAAAATTTCTATTGCTCAAATTTCGCTTGAAAATGCCCTCAACTACCCCAAGCAAAAATGGGTGGACAGTGTTTATAAAAAACTAACTACTGATGAAAGAATTGGTCAGCTTTTTATGGTCGCCGCCTACAGTGGTGGCCCCAAAGCCAATCAAGATGCCATTGAAACGTTGATTAAGAATCATCAAATTGGTGGCTTGATTTTTATGCAGGGCGGTCCGGTTCGTCAGGCAAACCTTACCAATAGATATCAGGCAATGGCTCAGGTTCCCTTGCTTTTGTCTATGGATGCCGAATGGGGTTTGGGTATGCGCTTGGATAGTGTAATGAATTTGCCCCGACAAATGATGATAGGCGCTACCCGTGATACCGCCTTGATGTATGAGGTAGGTAAAGCGGTTGCGTACCAATGTCGCAGAATGGGCGTACATGTCAATTTTGCACCCGATGTGGATATTAACAACAATGCTAACAACCCAGTCATTAACAGTCGCTCTTTCGGCGAAAACAAATACTTGGTGACACAATTGGGCCGAGCCTACATGAAGGGTTTGCAGGATAATGGCGTTATGGCTTGTCTCAAACATTTTCCGGGTCACGGTAATACTGCAACCGATTCGCACAAAGATTTGCCCATTATTAATAGAACGCTTGCCGAGCTTCACGAACTTGAATTGTACCCTTTTAAAAAGTTGATTAACGATGGTGCACAAAGTGTAATGATTGCCCACCTCGAAGTGCCCGCATTAGAAAAAGGTTTTCGGATACCCACTACATTATCCTACAATACCGTTACCAATTTGTTGAAAAACGAGTTGGGCTTTAAAGGCTTAACATTCACGGATGCTTTAAATATGGATGGTGTTGCCAAATATTTTCAGCCCGGAGAGGTTGACTTACGAGCATTCCTGGCTGGTAATGATGTGCTTTTATTTTCGCAAAATGTGCCAGTTGCTATTGCCAAAATAAAAGAGGCTATGGCTTCAGGCAAGGTAAGTGAAAAAGATTTGCAAGAAAGAGTAAAGAAAATTCTTGCTGCAAAGTATGATTACAAATTACACCAATTTACGCCCATTAACACCAGTAATCTTACTGCAGAATTAAATCAATTGACACAAAAACTGAGGTACGACGTGGCAGCAGCAGCAGCTACTTTGGTGCGTGATGAAAATTCCATTCTTGATAAATTAAAAAAAACCAATCAAAAAATCCAATACATCGGCGTCAATACCAATAGCTCCGAATTAAGTGTTGAAATAGGCAAACGTTTTCCGGGCCTTGTGAGTAATTGGTTGCCCAACGGCTCATCCGTTGCTACAATAGACAAGGCTTGTGCCGACTTAAATAAATTTGACATCAACATAATTGCCATTCACAGAGCCAACATGTATCCTGCCAAAAACTATGGTTTGGATGCTGGTATTTTATCTTTTCTGCGCCAAGTTCAAAATCATCCAAAAGTGGTGATTGTGCTAATGGGCAATGCCTACATTATGAAAAATATTTGTGGTGTCAAATCCGCATTAGTAATGTACGAAGATGATAGCATCAGCCAAAGAGCAGCAGCCGAAGTGCTTTCGGGCAGCATCGCTCCAAAAGGTTCACTTCCCGTATCTGTATGCCCTACAATGCCCATTAAGGATATGCCCACAGGTAGTTTGTTGCCTAACGAACTCAATAAAATGGACAAACACCGCCAAGGAGGTGTTGTGGCGCCAGAATCACTTGGTAAGCTAAATAATTTCATGAATAACTGTGTGGCGCAGCGCGTATTTCCGGGCGCAAGGATATTGGCGATGCAAAATGGCAAAATTATTTACAACGAGTCTTTTGGATACCTCGACTATCAAAAAAAAAACCTTGTCGATAAAAATACCCTTTACGATATAGCCAGTATTACCAAAGTTTTGAGTACAAATCTTGCCGTGATGAAACTGTACGAAGAGGGAAAGCTGAATCTCAATAAAAGACTCAAAGACTATCTGCCTTGGGTGATTGGTAGCGACAAACAAAACATCACTATTAAGAATTTACTGTTACACCAAGCAGGCCTCAAAGCCTGGATTCCATTTTATAAAGAAACCTTAGACCCTAGCACAAATACTTTAAGAGAAGATCTGTATCAGAGTGTGGCATCCGACGGCTGGAATAAGTTGGTGGCAAATCAACTCTACATTCGGAATGCTTACGAAGATACCATGTGGAAGCGCATACTCGACCAACCTCTAGAAACAGTAGGCAAATATGTGTACAGTGATTTAGATTTTCTTTTTTTACAAAAAGTAGTAGAGGCCATTAGTAAAACTTCGCTTAATACCTACGTTGTACAAAAGTTTTACGAACCTATGGGTTTGAAAAACATTGCCTACAATCCCTTGCCAAAATACAATATCAATAGAATTGCACCTACCGAAAATGACCTTACTTTTCGTCGGCAGTTAATACAAGGTTATGTTCACGACCCTGGTGCGGCAATGATGGGCGGTATTGCTGGTCATGCAGGTTTATTTGCTACTGCCGAGGATGTTGCTGCTCTTTTTTTGATGTTGCAAATGAATGGTGTCTATAATGGCAAAAGATATTTTAGTACCGCTACGGTTCAAAAATTTATTGCCTACAATTCTATGAGCAGCCGAAGGGGATTAGGCTTTGACAAGCCCAGCCAAAGCAAAGATGATGCAGGCCCTTGTGGCAATCGTTCTAGTGGTTATACTTTTGGTCATCAGGGTTTCACGGGTACTTGTGCCTGGGCTGATCCTGCCAACGGTATTGTTTTTGTGTTTTTATCAAACCGTGTGCATCCTAGTGCCGAGAATAATGCCATTAACAAACTAAGTGTGCGCACTGTTGCCCAAGATTATATTTATGAAGCCTTGGGCATTCCGGTCAATAAAAACAGACCCGAAGTGTACCAAACGCAGATAAAGAACATTAAATAGAAAGGCTATTTTTTCACCAACAATTTGGCACAGACAATGGCACTCAACACTTCTTCTTTTTTATTACCATAGCTCAAGGTCATACTGCCGTCGTAGGCTTCAATAGAGTTGATGCTGAGCTTGGCGCCGAGTTGAAGGTTTTTGCTATTCAAGAATTTCAGAAAAGTATCCGAAGAATCCAATACGGCTGCCAGTTGCACATTATCCCCAACACTGCAATTGGTCAATGCTTCGTAACTAATCCACTCCATCTTGCCGTTTTTATCGGGTATCGGAGAGCCGTGCGGGTCGAACTTGGGATAGCCCAATAATTCGTCCATTTTTTCGAAAAAGTCTTGGGAGTGAATATGCTCAATTTGCTCGGCTATCGCATGGACCTGTTCCCAACCAAAGCCCATTTTTTCCACCAAAAACATTTCGGTGAGGCGATGTTTGCGGATGATGAGTGCAGCCTCCTTGCGGCCTTTTTCGGTAAGGCGCAGGGGTTTATAACTTTCATAAATCACCAGTTTTTTTTCAGCCAGTTTTTTCATCATGCTGTTGGCTGTGGGCATTTTGATGCCCAGGTGTTTGCTAAGTTCATTGACATTGACCTCGCCTTTTTCTTTGGCAAGGCTCAATAATGCTTTGAGGTAATTTTCTTCGGTAAGCGAAACCATAAAGCCAAAAGTATAAAAGCAAGCCGAAAAAGGATAATAAAATAATCTTTGTTAGAATAGGTTAACACCTTATTTCAGCACTCAACTGGCGCAAATATGAGTTGTTGACAAAGTAGGGTTGCGTACTTGTAACAAAAATATCGGCACAAATACGCCACTCACAAAGCTCTGTTGCATACTTGCGCCAGAGTATGAATAGTATATTTCTGACCTACACCTTGATTATATTGTTTAAATTAAAGACAATAAGAGTACTTAACGCCCGAAGCTCACATAAATTTTTCTAACTTCTTTTTTAGTTTTAAAAAATTTGAACCCGTATTGGTTTTCCATAATTTGTTTATTCTGCTCGAAACTATTTTCGTTAGGGATATTTAAATACAAATAATTGGTATCCTCAAGCTCCTTGCTTTTGATGAGCATCCCATATTGTGCGGATAAACTTTCACCAATACCATTTACCTGACTTCCTAAGGTGTAATCTTTATTTGCTTCTGTTTGCTTGCTAGCCTCAATCTGAGCTGTGTTGGGCCGGTAAAGGAGCTCATAAACCTCTATAGTCTTAGCCTCCATTGTGTCATACTCTAATTTAAAAGCTTTTTCTAAAACCCTTTGCCTATCTACCGCAGAAGTACCTGTGATGACAAGAGATATTTTATCGAGCGACGGCTCTATTTCATAAATATAAGCTTCATGCCTATGAAGCAAAGACCATACTCTATCTGATTTATTCATTCCTTTAATAATAATAGAATCTGGCGATGTTGTATGGTAAGAAGTTGAATTGGTATAAAATATACTGTGGTGTTGGAGTGTTAAAGTTGTTTGGTTTAGGGTAAAAACCTCGGTTTTGTCTTTTAACCCTTTGTAGCTATTTCCTAAAAATAAAAGTAATAAAGCGTTGTAGCTAATATGCACAATAATAGACAGCCATATACCTTTTTTATAGTAAAGTAAACAAAACAATACTGCCAAAAGAAAATAAAAGAAAAAATAGAAGAAAAAGCTAAGGTTTAGTGTGCTAACATCTAAGTGCAACAAACTAAAAAATACAGAACTAGCAATTATCTTAAACGCAATAGGCGCTTTTGCTACAATGATATAACCAATCACTAGTACAAAAGAGGCTATTAACACCCAGCTTTTTAGCGATAAGATTACAAAAGCGACAAACAATAACAAGGAAATGTACTTTTTATAGCCTTTGGCTAGCGTCCAATACCTAAATGCGTATTCTTCGATAATGGGCATTATCAAACAAGCAAAAATGTAAATTAAAAATTTACTAATTGGTAGGCTTGCTAGTATATCATAGCTGATTGGTGATGATGCAGGTATATCAAAATAGCCAATAGCCAAAATAGTTATTATAATTAAGGACAATACCAATAAAATCCACTTGTTTATATTCATAATATTTTAATAATTAATTAGGAGTGTTGTAAATTAATTTCTACAACACTCCTAAATGAAAATTTATTGACGAGGTACACATTCAGCCGAGCAAATTCCTGCTTTAAATATGTTAGGGGCATGACAATTACGCCTTACTGCTTCAATAATGTTGTCGCAGTGATTAATAACTGCTACCGCTATTGTTGTAACAGCGAGCCTCATTTACAGCGATGGAACACTTTAGGATAGCTAAGAATGCCGAGCTAGACGAGACAATGCCATTAGTAAGTCAAATTTTTTAAATCTGGATAAAATAGAACTTGAGTGCTTCCTTGATTGTAGTACAATCCCTCGCTAAACATCAATTCGTCTTTATAAATACTATAGCAACTATCACAAACATTCTTTGTAAAATTTAAAATTCTAAAAATACTTTTATTAGTTTTTTGTTTTGGTGATAAAATATATACAGTACGATTACTTAATCCTGATTCTTTTATTTTTTTTTGAGCATACGAAACACCAAAACTATACGATACCAGAATAACAGGAATTCCCTTGAGCTCTAATTGGCGCGCTAAAGAGTCTTTACGATCTCCAATACATGCTGCGTTCCAATAAAGAACAAAAAATTTTGAATGCCTACTTTGTAATTGAATGTATGCCTCAGGTGTAAAGTATTCAATATTATTTATCTCAGGTTTTGATAAATAATTATCCAAATTAAAATCCCTGATCGAATGCTGGTTATTTTTCGAAAAGTATTCTTTAGAATAATCGCTTGCCATAGCAAATTGTCTGAACTGTTTACCATTTCGATCACGAAAAGTTGTACAACCAGAAATTAAAAGTAATCCCCCAAGAAAAACTGATTTAATTATCATACCACAAATTTCTGAATATGTATCTTATAGTGAAAAAATAAACTTTATAATTAATTTTCTTATCTCTAAATAATGGGTTTCTATAGGAAAAAAAGCTGCCTCAAAATTTTGAGGCAGCTTTTAGGAAAATTAAGGAACTAGATTTACAATAGCTGTGCCATAATAGGTATGACTTGTGTTGCCAATTATTATCGTACCTCCTATATTTGAAAATGGGTATTCACCTGATGAGATAGTAGAAACATTGCTAAGAAAAGAAATCTCGATGTTTTCGTCAACATAAAGAGTTGGATCAGTATTTACATCTGAGTCTGGTTGCTCTAAAATATAAATTTTGGCAGTTCCATTTAATAAATTTTCCATAACAACGTTGTCATTACCAGAAACTACATCATCACTTGATACAACACCCGGTTGGGGTTTACAGAGACCAAAACAATATGTACAAGCACACGGTTTTCCTTCCCATACACCGCCTTGTTTAGTGCCATTTTTTCTGTGTAATTGAACATTAAAAACCTGTAAAAGACCTCCACCACTAGGTCTCATTAGGGAATTTATTTCCTTTCCCCCTGTTTGCTTTGAATTAGTTTCCTTTTTCATCTCATCCTTCCTACATGCCACAAAAGAGGTAGTTGCTGCTATGGCTAAGATACTTAGCCCTAAAATTATTTTTTTCATCGTTCCTAATAAATTTAGAAGGTTAAGATTTTGGGTGATAAGCCCACTGTATTATATCCGTGTACAGGCACGTTTTACATCGCATGTTTGCAGAACCAGCCCAATATGTATGGCTGTCGTAACTTTCTACCTAAAAAATGCTATACCTTAGCAGCTTCTTACGTCTTGCTTGGTGCTTTTTTCAATTTTTTGATTTAAAGTTGCCAGTTTGGCTATTCAGCCATTTCGCAAACGAGTAGTACTGCGAGTGGGGTAGATTTTTGGTAGGCATTGCTTGCCGTTTATCGCCCCACTCCTTTATTACAACACTGTTTGCACCCGCTGTTATTGGGTGAAGGTAGCAACCTGGTAGTAAAGAAAATTTGACTATTTCAGACACTTAAACGTTTATCTTTTTGCGTATTTCGTTGGGCGTAAGGCCTACTTGTTGTTTGATAAATCGGGAAAAGGAGGACTGGTCGGCAAAGCCAATTTCTGAGGCAATTGCAGAAAGAGGCGCTTTACCTCCTCCTAGCGCAAACAAACAGCAAAGCAAAGTTTGCTGTTGTACTATTTTTTTTGGTGGGATACCCAAGACTGCAATACAAGCGCGATGTAGCGCTCGCTCACAACAATCTAATTGAGGCAATAGGTACTTGAAGTTATATTGATCTAGTTTTCCATCTAAGGATCTGAGTAGTTTTATAAATCGCTCCACTAGAAACTCATAATCTGGATACCTTTTCCCTAAAATGTTTCCAGCGCATTCGCGCATACCTTTTTCCAATAGAGCTAATAATTTTTCTGTTATTTGCTGCTGTAGTACCCATTTTTGTACTTGTTTATAGTCTGGTTTATTGATTAAACTGATTGGCACTGATTTTTGATCTCTGAACTCTAGTTTTTGTAACCAAAATTGTAAATTATCATCTAATAACTCTCGAGCAATATCAATGCAGATAAAATTATTTTGTTCCATTGGGCTAATAAAATGAAACTGCATTGGAGGAATGATGTAGCATAAACTTCCCGCTTCGATTTGTTCTACCAAGTTGACAGAAAATCCTAAAGGGCATTTTTCGAAAATCAACACCCTCGTATCATAATTTAGTTGCCAACCTAGGGCATATTGCGGCGTTTCAGCAGCAACGATACCTTGCCCTCCCCCTAAAAACATATTAAAGTATGGGGGGGGTAAAATTTATTTCCATGATTCATTATTATTTCTTTTTTCTGTAAGTCAATGGGGCAGCATAGTTATTTATAAAGCTAAAATACGGAATTTATGTAATCAGAATAAATAATTTATGCGTTGATGTACGATCTCAATAGTGATAAAATAAGTTTTGTTAGAACAGACTAACAATTTACTTTTGCTGCACAAACTAGAAAAGGTGAGCAAGAAAAAAAAATTCTTTTTAATGGGTTGGGCCATACTGTTGTCGCAACAGGGATGGGCCCAAAGTGATACTGCCAAAGCGATAGAAGAAGTAGTGGTGACAGGCAGCTTGAAAAGCATTCGTCGTAGTGAAAGTGTGGTGCCCGTAGAATTAATCAGCTATAAATTTTTTCAAAAAAACCCAACACCCAGCTTATTTGAAGCCGTAGGGCTACTCAATGGCGTGCAATCACAAATTAACTGTAATGTCTGCAACACAGGCGACATACACATCAATGGCATGGAAGGCGCCTATACAATGATATTGATTGATGGCATGCCGATAGTGAGCAGCTTGTCCACGGTGTATGGCCTTAGTGGCATACCCAACAGTATGATAGACCGTATAGAGGTGGTGAAAGGTCCGGCTTCATCTTTATATGGATCTGAGGCAATGGGGGGCCTCATCAATGTCATTACCAAAAATGCCATACTTGCACCCAAATTGAATATTGACTTAATGGCTACATCCTGGCAAGAATATAACACAGATGTGGCCGGCAAATTTTCTGTAGGCAAGAAAGTGCAAAGTATTATAGGACTGAATTTTTATCGCTATCAAAACCCAATAGACAATAACCATGACGGTTTTACAGACCTTACTTTACAGAATAGAATTTCGGTTTTTAATAAATGGAATATCAAAAGAAAGGAAGACAGAGTGGCGAGCCTTGGATTGCGTTATGTGAATGAAGACCGTTGGGGTGGGCAAATGAATTGGCAACCTGAATACCGCGGGGGAGATAGTATCTATGCCGAACAAGTAAGCACCAAAAGATGGGAAATGATAGGCCAATACCAATTGCCTTTTCGTGAAAAAATACTCACCCAGTTTTCGTACAACTGGCACGACCAAAATTCTGTTTATGGTACTATTCCCTATATCGCAAGGCAACAAGTAGCCTTTGCACAAGCCTATTGGGATAAGCAGCTGGGCGCTTCGCATAGTTTTTTATTGGGTTCATCAATACGCCACACTATTTACGATGATAATTCTCCAGCAACAGCATCGCCCGACGGAAAAAGTAATGCGCCCGATAAAATTTCATTGCCAGGACTTTTTATACAAGACGAATGGACATTCCATCCCAAAACTAAACTTTTGGGTGGCTATCGATTGGATTACAACCAAAACCACGGCTTTGTTCATTCGCCCAGGCTTGCCCTCAAATTTTCGCCCAGTTATACCCACACTTTTCGCGGTAGTGCCGGAACTGGTTTTCGGGTAGTGAATTTATTTACCGAAGACCATGCCGCACTGAGTGGAGCTCGTACGGTTGTGATTGCTGAGGCGCTGAAACCCGAAAAGTCATTCAATGCAAATGTCAATTATCTGCTGCGAATAGCTAATGCATCGGGTCCTTTTAGCGTTGATGTCACAGCATTCTATTCTTATTTTACTAACAAAATTTTTGGGGATTTTGACAGCGACCCTCAAAAAATTATTTATAAAAACCTAAGAGGAAATGCCTTGTCTCGAGGCGTCTCGATGAACCTCGATAAAAGTTTTACCTTCCCTTTAAAACTGACTTTGGGCATCAGCTATATGAATGTATTGCTGCGCCAAGAAGATTCAAATGGCAAATTACAAACCACGCAACAATTGCATGCGCCCACATGGTCGGGGAATGTAATTGCGGCCTATACGTTCAAGAAAAAGTGGTTGGTAGACCTTACGGCAAAGTGGACTGGCCCAATGCGCTTACCTGTTTTGCCCAATGATTTTCGCCTAGAAAACTCCCCCTGGTTTTGCAATGCTAATATTCAATTGACTTACAAAGCCAAAGCCAAACTAGAATGTTATGGCGGGATTAAAAATCTGTTCAATTTTATTCCTCAAAATCCAATCATGCGCCCATTTGACCCTTTTGATAAAAATATTAATGACCCAATTGGCAACCCTAACGGATACACTTTCGACCCCAGTTATAATTACAGTTCTCTTCAAGGAATTAGGGGATTTTTAGGGCTGCGGTATACTTTGTAGTCCTTACCTTTGTGCTCCATCTATTTATTATATTCAATGCGTCGCTTCGCAAAGCTTTTAGTTCGCTCCTTTTTACAAGGACTTGTTGTGCTTGGTCCTGTAGCGGTTACCGCCTACGTGATTTATTGGATATTTGTCAATGTCGATAATTTAATTCCGTTTGAAGGGGTGGTGGACATGAAAGTGCCCCGCGGTTTGGGCTTTTTGATTGTCATTTCCTGCGTTACCTTAGTCGGCTATTTGGGTACCAGATTTTTCTTTGCCAAAGCCATTGATGGTTTCAATCATGTGCTTGAAAACACCCCCGGTATCAAACACATTTATTCCTCCGTAAAGGAAGTGATGGGTTCCTTTGTGGGCGACAAACGTAAGTTTAACAAGCCTGTATGGGTGCGCGTCAATTACGAGCCCGAAATTTGGCGTATTGGTTTTCTTACCCAAAAAAATATGGATTATTTGGGCATGGAAGATAAAGTTGCAGTTTATATGCCTCATGCCTATGCTATTTCGGGCTGGGTGATTGTGGTCAGTAAAAGTGAGACAAAACCAGTGACTAAAATGGATGCCGCTGAGGCAATGAAATTTGCAGTAAGTGGAGGGATTACTTTTAGTCAAGAAGAAGTATTGAAAAAATAATGGAGCATAAAAAATCAGTGATTAATTTTGGTGCAGGGCCTGCTGCTTTACCACAAGAAGTATTGAAAGAAGCTTCTGACGCGGTACTTAATTACAAGCAATCTGGTTTGTCGATTTTAGAAATTCCACATCGTAATAGCCATTTGTTTGAAAAAATTTTGTCTGAAAGCAAACGACTCGTTTTGGAATTGAGCAGGTTGAATGCCGATGAGTATGAAGTATTATGGATGCAGGGTGGAGGACGAATGCAGTTTGCGATGATTCCGATGAATTTTTTGGCCACTGAGGCCACTGCGGGTTATATCGACAGTGGTTCTTGGGCCCACGACGCTCAGGAGCATGCCAGGCTTTACGGAAAAGTACACACCGTTACTTCTTCTAGAACTAAAAATTACACTTCATTACCCTTGTTGAATGAGCCTATTGAAGCATCATTAAGCTATCTACATTATACCACCAATAACACTATTTACGGAACACAGTTTTCTGCAATCCCAGATAGTTCGGTGCCATTGTTTGCCGATATGAGTAGCGATATTTTCTCGGAGCAAAGGGATTATAGCCGCTACGATTTGTTTTATGCGGTAGCCCAAAAAAATCTCGGAGCAGCAGGCGTTACTTTGGTAGTGTTGAAGAAAAAACTATTGGATAAAATAGTGCGCCCCTTGCCTCCCATTTTAGATTATCGGCAGCAAGCCCTTCATAATTCAGTATTGAATACACCTCCTGTTTTTGGTATTTATGTGTCCCTACTAACATTGAGATGGATAAAAAATAGAGGCATCAAAAGCATTGAAAAAGAGAATCTAGCTAAGGCAAATTTGTTGTACAGCGAAATAGACCGAAACTCTTTATTATTGCCTATTGTACATCCTAATGACAGGAGCAAAATGAATGTTGTTTTTAGGGCAGATTCTTTACAAACAGAAAAAAAATTAATTGCCTTTGCTGCGCAAAATGGTATCGAAGGCATAGCTGGCCATCGAAGTGTGGGCGGTTTCCGAGTATCTCTTTACAATTCCATTAGCATAGAGCAAGTAGAAAAATTTGTATCATTACTTCAAAAATTCGAACAAAACGTTTAAAAACACATAGAATATTATGGCAAAAATTATTCCTTTTAAAGGATTGAGACCCAAGCAGGAATTGGCAGATCTAGTAGCAACATTACCCTATGATGTAGTGAATGTTGCAGAGGCAAAGGCTGTAGCTAAAAGCCCATACAACTTTTATCACGTCACTCGTGCCGAGATAGATTTGCCCGAAACAGTAGATGTGCATAGCTTTCAGGTATATCAAAGAGCCAAAGAAAACTTGGACAATATGATTGCTGAAGGAACACTTATTCAAGACAAGGAGCCTTGTTATTATATCTACGAGTTGGTGATGAATGGCCGATCACAAACAGGCTTGCTTTGCGGGTCTTCTATCGAAGATTATAATAATGGCATTATCAAAAAACACGAGTTTACTCGTCCAGAAAAGGAGTTAGACCGTATCAATCATATCAAAACTACCAGAGCGCAGACAGGCATCGTTTTCTTAGCCTATAATGATCAGGCAGAGGTGCAGCGCATTATTGATACCTGGAAAAGCGAAAACAAACCAACTTATGATTTTACCTCAGAAGATGGTATTGAACATCGTTTTTGGGTGATGGATAATTATTCAAAAGTGGCCAGCATCACTCGTTTGTTTGACGAGGAAGTGCCTGCTACTTATATTGCAGATGGCCATCACCGTGCTGCATCGGCAGCAAAAGTTTACGAAGAAATGCGAGCCAGTGATTTGTCTATTACAGGCGAAGAATCTTTTAATTATTTTATCACGGCTATTTTCCCCGCTAGTCAATTAGCTATTTTAGATTATAACCGTGTAGCCAAAGATTTGAATGGCTTAACGAACGAAGAGTTTGTAGAAGCACTCAAAGAAGATTTTAAGGTAGATCATCTAGGTGGTTCTGAGCCTTATCGCCCAGCAGTACCTCACGAGTTTGGGATGTATTTAAATGGTTCTTGGTATCGCTTAACGGCAAAGCCAACATCTTATACTCAAGATCCTATTGGTGTATTGGATGTTACAATATTGCAAAATAAAATCCTGTCAAACATTCTGGCTATTCACGACCCTCGTACCGATAAGCGTGTGGATTTTGTTGGAGGTATCCGCGGTTTAAAAGAATTAGAAACACGTGTGAATAGTGGAGAAATGGCCGTTGCCTTTTCTTGTTACCCCGTTAGTATTCAACAGTTATTTGACATTGCCGATAGCGGACAAGTGATGCCGCCTAAAAGTACATGGTTTGAACCCAAAACCAGAGATGGCTTGGTGGTATATACCATATAGAATTAGCTTCAAATTTCTTAATTCAAGAGTGCTGACAAAACAAGTTCAGCACTCTTTTTTATTTTCGTTTGGCTTTATGTACTTGGTGGGCTTCGTCGATAGAATGTGTAGCCATGTTATTATCTTCTTTTGCAGCAAGTTCAGATAGTTTTATATAAAACTTCTTCACTTTGTCTAATTCTTCTTCGGTCAAATCTTCAATATCAACTAGCCTATTACTAGCTTTTTCGCTCGAGGCGATGAGTTCATTCAACTTGAGCTGAATAGCCAAAGTGTCTTTGTTTTGTGATTGTTGAATGACAAACACCATCAAGAAAGTAATAATCGTTGTGCTGGTATTGATAACTAGTTGCCAAGTATCCGAAAAACCAAAAATTGGGCCCGAAATACCCCAAAGGATTATGACAAAGAAAGCAGAAAAGAAAGCTACAGGCCGTCCTGTGGCTTTGGTTACTTTTTTTGAATACAGTTCGAATATATTTATTTTTCTTTTGCTGGCGCTTTTCATTAGTACTCTACTTTTTTTAAAAAAAAGATGGTTCTTTTTTTTTAAAGATAATGACATTTTTTGAGTAGTCTAATAAATTCAATAGCACTCTTAAGTATAGAAAAAGACTAAAATAGTAGTCAGACAATTACGGTGCCGCAAGAAAAGATTTCATTGTCTGACTACTTTGTTTGTTTTGTTTTAAAAGGGAAGGCCTTTTTTGTGCTGCAAATAACTATTACTAGTTTCGCTACACAGGCAATTTTTCGCGGCAACGTTTACTTTAAAGACAGCAACATCTTCAAATACAAAACTAACCTTGCCCCTTAGCGAAAACAATACGATAATTTGCGTATTTCTTCACTATTTATCGGCTGGACAATTATCTTCACAAAACCAAAGCTATGTTTCACAAAGTAATTTAATATGCGCTATTTCTATGTATTGCTGTTAATAGCAAGCACTTTTAATGTTTTTGCTCAACCCAAAAGGGATAAAGAAATCTTTCGACAGCTAGAGCTTATCCAATCGGCATACACAAGCCATAGCGATTCTTTATTGTCTCTGTTAGACGAAGGCCTTAAAATGGCTTCGGCTAAACAGGACTATGCAGCACAGGTTGAAATCTACCGATTTAGAGGCGCTTTTCAATTTTTAAGTGGAGAACACGACAAGGCTGTTCAGACCCTTATTGAAGGAATTAAAATTGGGGAGGATCATAATACCCGTAAGGAATTGGTCGTGATTTATTATGAGTTGGGTACCGTTTATTCAAAAAATAAAAACATAAAACTTGCCCGGCAATATATGCTTAAAGGTTTGGAGGTAGCCACGAGCAACAGAGATACCTCGGGTATGGCAGATGGTAATAATAGGATTGGTATCCTCTATCAAAATATGTCCAATCTGGACAGTGCTTTATATTATTATACCCAAGGATACCGACTAAATAAGATAGCAAACGATGAGCTGGGTTTGTCTTACAGTTTAGAGAATATGGCAACTGTTTATTCTCAACAAAAGAAACACAGCATTGCTATTGATTACCTTAGGCAATCACTTGAAATTAGAAAGAAGAAAAATGATCAATATGGTATTGCCATCGCAACTATCAATGTTAGTGAATGCTACAAAGAAGCTGGACAAATAGATAGTGCCATACATTATGCATTACTGGCAGAAAAGGTGGGTCGTTCTATTAATTTTTTAGACTTATTGCAGCATACATACAAACAGCTAAGCCTGATGAATAAAATGCAGCACAAATACGAACAGGCTCTCAGATATCACGAACATTATTCAGAATTAAAAGACAGTGTTTTTAATGAAAACAAATCAAAGCAAATGGCGGAGATGTCTGTACAGTTTGAAACCGAACGCAAAGAACAGCAAATTAAAGTATTGAGTAAGCAAAAGACAATTCAAAAATTAGGATTAATAGCTTCCGTTCTTGGGCTTTTGACAATGATAGTAGTGGCCTATGTGATTTATAAAAACCGAAAAATTAAAGAAGAAAAACTCAAGACTGAGGCTGCCTTTCAAATGCAATTGAAGGAAGCCGAAGCGCGCAACGCGATGCAACACGAGCGACTGCGCATCTCGCGCGAGCTTCATGACAATATCGGAGCTCATCTTACTTTTATTAATGCCACTGTAGAGGGTATGGATAACGGCAATGACAAAGCAAAACAAGTAAAAGACTTGACTAATGAAACGATTCGTGAGTTGCGTAAGACGGTTTGGCTCATCAATAAATCTTCGGTAAAGATTGAAGAGTTTGTATTAAAGCTTCGTGAATTTCTAAAAAATATTCCGCAGGTACAAGTATCAGCAAGCATAGAAGATACGACCAAGGAATTAAATGCCGAGATGATCACAGAATTATTCAGAGCTACACAAGAATGTGTCAATAATGCAATCAAGTACTCAGGAGCATCGAGTATCAGGGTTTCTGTTTTCAGTAATTCGGAACGCATCCATATTGAAGTGGCCGATAATGGCTGTGGATTTGACGTGGAAGAGCAAACCAATAAAGGTTTTGGTTTAGAAAATATGCAATACCGAATGGAAATGTTGGGTGGAACTTGCCACGTATTGACCGAAAAAAATACCGGCACGACGGTTAAACTTGAAGCGCTATTGGCACCAAATACGACTAATGTCGTATAGTACAAAAGGTCTTGTACGTTAATTTTGTTCAGCAAAAAAAACATGCTCTTATGCCTCAAATTCATATAGCCATTGCAGAAGACAATCAGTTGGCGCTAAAAGCCATTGAAGAGAAATTGATGCTTTACAACGACATTGTTGTAAGCCTCAAAGCTACCAATGGCAAAATATTGGTGGAGCAAATTAATGGACCCCAAACCGACCTTGTTTTGATGGATATAGATATGCCGCTGATGAACGGTATTGAGGCGACCAAAGAAATCAAAAAACGATTTCCGCAAGTAAAAGTTTTGGTACTCACCACCTTCGATGATGACGAGAAAATCTTCGATGCTATAATGGCAGGTGCCAGTGGTTATCTGTTGAAAGAGGAACCCAAACAGAATATATACAAAGCCATTATCGAGACTATGGAAGGTGGAGCGGCGATGTCCCCCATTATTGCGATGAAAGCCTTAAACCTAATAAGGACGCCCATGACACCGCATACCCCAAGACAAGATTTTGGTCTTAGCCCACGCGAAATTGAGCTACTTGAACAGTTAAAAAGCGGACTCACCTACGAGCAGCTGGCCACCAATATGTTTATCAGCGTGGGCACCGTGCGCAAGCATATTGAGAATGTGTATCGCAAGCTTCAGGTCAATAATAAAACGAATGCCGTAAAAGTAGCAATAGACAATAGATTGATATAAAAAACCTTTTGGTTGCTACCTCATAATTTCTGTAATCTTGCACTATAAAAGTACTTTATGCAAGACAAATTCAATTTGATTTCCGACATTATTAGCACTCGCCGAACCATCAAGCCACAGCACATGAATGGGACGAAAATAGAGAATCATATTATCCATCAATTATTGCATTTGGCAGATTGGGCGCCTACACACGGTCGTACCGAACCATGGCGCTTTTTTGTTTTTGCCGACGATAAAGTAAAAGAATTTTGTGCCGCACATGCGCAGATGCACCGACTTGCTCACCCCGACAAATCTACCGAAGACACCTTTAATAAATTGAGCACTATGGGCGACAACGCTTCGCACATCATATTAGTAGCGATGCGCAGAGGACATTTACCCAAAATCCCTATAATCGAAGAAATAGCGGCTACAGCGGCGGCTATTCAAAATGTATTGTTGGGTGCCGAAAGTATTGGTGTTGCTAGCTATTGGGGCAGTGGCGGTAGCATTCATCACCCCGAAATGAAAGCCTATCTTGGACTTGGTGAGCACGACCATGTAATGGGCGCTTTGTATTTTGGCTATACAGATCAAAAGCCAAAAGCAGGACAACGGAATATACCAATGACGGATAAGGTGAAGTGGATGTGAGGTTTAATGCTCTGCAAGGAGCAATTTTTTATTCTCTTTGCTGATGCTTAAAGCTATAGTATAAATTATTGCAGGGCTGATTTGATGCAATAGTCTGTCAAATGAGGTACTTAAATGCCAGTTTAAATCATTTGGGGTAATAACATATATGAAGAAGTAGCCTGCAAATACAGTAAACAAAACAAAAAAGCTAAAAGACAGAAAGTATTTTGGTCTTAAAAATAGTGCACATAGTAGTGCGTAAAATATTATTTGAGCTTTTGTTGATACATACATGTACATAAAATCCCAAATCTCTTGATACCTTTTGGGATCTCTTAATTTAACAGTAATTACATTTTTTTCTTTACTAAAAAGATCGCTTGAAACGTCGAAGTGTAATTTGAAATAAAAAATTAGTACAAGGGGCAGAATCGCCCCGGAAAGAAACAGAAGTAAATTTCTTTTTTTATTCAGATTTATTACAACATAAAGTAGCACGAAAATCAAAAAAAACAATAAGCCTTCATTTTTTATCCATCCGCAGGATGCTGCAAAAAAACCAGTTAGAATTGGCAGTAATTTTGATTCAAACTCCTTACTAAATTGGTAGCATACGAATGACAATAAAATAAAAAGAGCAAGTAAGGTATCGGCATATTGGAAGCTGCCAAAAGGAAGAAGTACCGTTTCTTTTATCAAAATGTAAAGGACAAATATGCTTAAAATAGGCCATTTATATTGCTGTAATGATGAAAAGCAAATAAGAAGTACACTTAAGGAGGTTCCAAATGCAATTAATAATGGAACCATTGGACTTGTACTCCCTAATAGCTTCCAATACAGCGCAATTAAGCCCGGCAGCATCAAAGGGTAATCGGGGTGGGTCCAAGCTATTGATTCTGAAAACATGGAGCTAAATTGAGCTTCTTGCAGTAGAAATTTGGCGTGCAAACTCCATATGGCCCAGGCATCCCAATTGCCCCAAATATTACTTTGAGCAAGAAAATCTGAGCTAAAGCGATGTAGTATAAGTAAAAGCAGAATGAGAAAGGCAGAGGAGAAGTGGTTGTTTGCTGGAATTTTGAAATGTTGCAAAAATTGCTTTCGATTCAATAGTAAATAACCCATCGGAATTGCAATAAATATCGCAGTACTGAATACGAACGGTATATGAGCAAAAAAACAAATAAGGAAGAGTAAGGACAATAATGTATTGGCCAAAACAAAAGAAATAGTCCCTGCCAGTAAAAGTTGGAGAAAAGGAGCCTGACTGCTGATTAATATAAAAATGCACAGCGTCCATAGTAATAAAATGAAACCGAGTACTATCATTATTTGATTTTGAAGAGCGCGATTGAAAAATTGGTATCTGTAACACTAAGCAAGCTTTCCCGCTCCTTAGCAAAACTATCAAGAACAATATTTTTCGATGCTGATTTTAAGTCTTTGACCATCAATAAGGAACTGTTTTCGGGAAGATTTTGGTGTGCTTTTACTACAACCAAGGGTGCGAGTGCGAATTGTATTTGATACAACATTTCATCCGAGCTTGGCGAAGAAATCAAATAGACCTTTTCATTTGGTTTAAAGTAATTTTCTGTATTGGGTATTGAAGATAATAGTTGTTCCAGCTGATTAGGTTTGCTATTTTTATCTTGTTGGAACTCATAAAAAAGCAAGAAAATAGAAATAAAAAACAATAACAGAATTAACTTGTTCATAAATTTAAAATGCACCTTTTAATTAAAACTAAAAAAGAAGTATTGCAGTAATATTTAGCAATTATCATTATTCAAAAAGCTAAAAACCGTTCGTTTCCAAAGCGTTTCTTTTTCTTAATGTTGGTACAAATTAAACGGATTTTCCCCACTTTTTTACCGTTCGTCAGATAAAGCTTTTCGTTCGTCAAACAACTAGACTTAATCCCATTTAATATTTCTACTGTTCAATAATTATTTTGACGTTAATCAAGCAAGTACAAAAAATGATGATACACGCGGGAATGGGGAACATTTACTACACCAACAAAGAGTAATTGACTGCATGAAAAAAAACAAGTTTCAACGACTAAAAAATGATTTCATAATAAATGTATTCACACTCATCCGAAACTTTTCAGGATTTCCGATATTGGTTTGCTGATTAGTTGATTTTATTAATTTAGAGTGTTAGTTATCCGGAAAATAAGTCTGGAGGTATATTTGTTTTCTCGATTGTTTTTGCGCCTTGGCTGACATGATTGCACACATAATCGAGGCTTAAGTAATAGGCCAGGCAAAAAGCGAAGAAAAAGAGACAACGTGGCCGACGGCTCACGCACAATGCTTCCGCACATTATCGAGGGGGTTATTAATGTTTCAGTTGGCACAATGGGTAAAGGATTATATTAAGCGAGCTGATGTTATAATTGAAAAATATAGTAATGGAGAGAAAGACAATGTAACAGGCAAGCCTGTTTCAAAAGACACAAAAGATGCGGCAGTAATTGGAAAGAAGGGTTTTAAGGCTGCGGAAAATATTAAAGGACGACAAAATGATGGTCAAGAACATTTTAAACCAATAGAAAATGGCGACAAGTAAATTATATCTGCTTTTAATGTTATTTGTAGGATTTTTATTCGAATCGTGTGCGCTGGTTCTAGGGGGTACTCATGGTTCAATAAAATCCTACAAGTACAACAATGTAAATAAGGTTGCACTTGAAAGTACAGTGAATAAAATAATTTGGAATACTTCTAATATCACGGTTGCAGATACTGTTCAAAAAAACTATATGATTTATGAAAAAGATGGGAAATACGATACCGTATATACTAAACACCCTAATGCGGATGCCTATGTGAATATTTCGATTGCTAAAAATGGTTTAGTTTATAGATATGAGTTTCAATATGTAGGTACTATAGAAGAATGGCAGAATAATACTTTTTCAGAATTGTCAATTGCATATGCATATGATGAAAAAGATAATGGGGGTAGTGAGGGTAATGGAAGTTTCCCTTGGTATAAACGATCATTAAAGAAAAGATTAATAAAAGTATTTGAGAGTGAATTTATTGAAAAAGTCGATAAAGAATTAGGTGTGAAGCACACGGAACCTAAAGAATAAAGAAGTAAAACAAAAGCCCGCTGTACCCGCTGTTCGGGATGAACTGTGTGTAAAACCAAATTAATTTCCAGAAATATTTCCTTGATAAGCCACATTCTTCGTGCCAATTGCAAACGCTTGTCTGATTAATTTATTAGCAACAGCAACTAATG